>ERZ1292625.14-Hain-H41-01um-R1-14-length-290332-cov-17_pt1 | contig 274804 bp, 376 predicted proteins | sample MGYA00564400_ERZ1292625 | MGnify/ENA primary metagenome ERZ1292625 (study PRJEB36523, sample SAMEA6512639) | groundwater metagenome | collected 2019-01-08 | study: AquaDiva: Metagenomics assemblies of 32 groundwater samples | reverse complement strand
CTTTGATATGCTTTAGGTCGCCGCACTCTGAGCAACGAAGCTCGATTGTCGTGAAACCGAAAATGAGATCGTTAAATTGTTCTCTTGAAAGATTCTCGGCATTTGTAGGGCGCGGAGGGTGAGGCGTTACAGTCCGAGAAACCTCGGACCATTTGTGCTGATGAGTCGGTGGACGCCAGCTATTACCGAACATATCATCGAAAATGCTCATTGCTTGCTCCGCCGGCTAAATTGCTTGAAGATTTCTTACGCTCAGCACGAGAATATCATTGTCATCAGACCTAACAAGAACTTTGCCGTCGCTATTGAATCCGATAACTATGCCGGTTCTGAAACACTCGGTATAGCCGGGCTTATCTGGTCCGAAATCAACAGGAGTTTCGGACCTACCGTTCACACTATGCTCATACCAAACGCCAGAAAAGTATGTCATTAACTCGCCAGAACGATACCTCGGATAACGAGTCGAAACATATCGATAGCCCCAGCGGACTCTTTGGTCTTTTACTCCGGTGAAGCTTTTGATTTCATCAGACATTTCGTGCTGCCTTATTTTGTTTTGCCAAAAGTTTTTCTTTAAATGCTTGGTTTGGATCAACCATCGGAGGTCGAGTATCGGGACCATAAAGTTTTTTCAGTTCTTTATCAGAAAGACAAATATCCCCGTCGCGGGGATCGATACCGGGCATTACTTCTTTTAGATATTCTATTGTCTCATAGTGAAGCTGGAGCCTCGCTTCGTATGGAGCCGAACGACAAAACTCGTCAAGTCTCATACCATGAGAAGTGACGCCAGAATTATCAAGCTCGATGCAATCCTCGGTAGCTTTGGCTCCGCAGATATCGCAGGGAGTGTGTTGGATAACGAGAGGGTTCATTGGTAATTGTCGTGAGTTAGATTGTTTGGTGTTGCGAAAAGTGGGATTAGAAAGGCTTGAACTTTCGACCAAGAGATTAAGAATCTCCTGCGCTACCAACTGCGCTATAATCCCGTGAGGTTTATTTTGCGGTGAAAATAAAATAGTTAAGTATTTTTCTCTAACCGAGTAGAATATATGTGGAGGCCAAAAATGCCAACTTGTGAAAAATGCAACGAATCATTCCCAAACAGATTATCGATAGACGGTGTGTTTAGAAATATGCAACGAAGAAAGTTTTGCTTAAAATGCTCACCATATGGTGAGCATAATACGAAATCAATGAAGGCAAAGCTAAAAACAGAGGACACAACTATAGCCGGCTCAAAAGCCTGCTCCAAATGTTCCGTTGTAAAAGAACTCGGTTCTTTTTATGACAAAGTTATTGCTACTGTAAAGCAACACGGCGGATATTCAAAATGTAAAAGCTGTATGAATGATGAAAAGATGGATAAGTTTAGAGAATTTTATATAGAATGTGTAGATTATAAGGGCGACTCATGTAAATCTTGTGGTTTTTCAGACAATAAGTTGTCTTTAGAATTCCACGGGAATCCAGATGTATCAATCTCTACCATAAAAACATTTAAGTTAACAACGGATTTGAAATCAAAACTTGACGCAACAAATCTGTTGTGTTCAAACTGTCACAAAACAATTCATAGGAGCGGAAAATGAAATGCAAATATTGTAATAAAGATACAGAGTTGTCCGGAAAATACTGTAGCAAGTCTTGTGGCAACATGGCTAGGCGGCTCGCCATAAAAACAATGCTCGTAAATTATGCTGGCGGTAAATGCCAATGTTGCGGATATAACAAGCTTGTTGGTGCCTTAGAATTTCATCACATTGACGAATCTTCTAAGGATTTCGCCATGTCAGATGCACAACATATCGCAATAGAATTAATAAGAGAAGAGTTGGACAAGTGTGTTTTGGTTTGCTCCAACTGTCACAGGGAAATACATAAATCAGTTACCATTTGCCCCAAAATAAACACAGAAGAAAGACTATCAATGGAATATCTTTTCGATAAAAAACAAAGTCCCGCCAAACAAAAGAAGATCCTTGCCCGCAAACAATGCCTTACTCCGTCTTGTAACGGCGTTGCTTTTGATAAACATGGTTCTTGTAGAAAATGCGCCGGGCGTAGAATACACAAAGAAGTTGGTAACTGGCCAACTTATGATGTGCTATTAGATATGGTGTTCAAAATGCCAACGACTCGTATTGCCGAAATTGTCGGAGTTAGTGATGTTGCAGTTGCAAAAAGACTAAAAAAAACTCGGTATAAAGAAGCCGCCGCGAGGATACTGGGCAAGGCTTGCATCAGATATTATGAGTAAACAGATAGCTTAGCCGCTTATTTTATCGCAACTCAAAGAGTTTAAACGCCAACAGCCATTGTTAACCGTTGGCGTTTAAACTGTATTTGGTCCGACCTCTCCGATTTGAACGGAGGACCGATTGGATATAAGCCAATTGCTCTAACCAGCTGAGCTAAGGTCGGATGATTTCCGGCTGGTTATGTTTTTCAACAGAGCTTTTAATGGCAACAATCGTCTAGCTATTTCAAATTATAGTGGTGCAACTGGCAGAATTCGAATCTGCGACCTAGAAGGTAGAAACTTCTTGCTCTAATCCGCTGAGCTACAGTTGCATAGATTTCTTCAAACTACAACGCCTCCGGCGCCCCGCCCTCCTTCACAATAATCGAAACGACATTCCCGCCGCCGTCAATGTCATAGGGCACATCGGAAAACTTCGTTAAATCTTTCACATAGACCGTGACGCAAAACTCGCCGGCCTCTTTTCCAATGCCAACTCCAATCACAGATTTGTTCTTAATCTGCGGTGCCAGCAACTCCTTAACGGCTTTCTTAGCCGCCATAGCTTGCTTTTCTGTAACCTTTGTCGTCATTTCAACTCCCACTTACCCGATACCTTGTGAAAGAAAGCTCGCGGATCTTTTATATTGAAAACCCTAATATAAGTCCCGAGAAATAGTCCATTTTGTTCAAGAAGATTGCAAGTCTCTTTTGTATTTTCTGTCTCTACAATGAGAGAGACTTCCGAATCCTCGATATGGAAATGAACCATAACAGAATCAATACCGCAACCATCGTCAAGAATTTGCTTTACTTTATCAAAGTAAGCTTTCTGTTGGTCTGTGGACAACTCGTTAAAACTCGCCATCCCGTCCTCCGATGCTACAATCTAACCACGCGGCGCCCGAAGTCAATCGCCGCAGTTACTTTTCTTTTAGTCTTTCTTTGCCCGATGTGATCCAAAGTATATCAAAATTAACATCGGAAACAATGGAGCGAAACAAAGATAGAAAATGGCGAGCGTGCCAATCGCATCACTCAGCATTGTAATCGAGGCAAATCAATTTAGTACGCCGCTCACACCGCTACTATATCCTGCCGCATCAAATTTTACAGATATTTTCTAAGGCCGGATTAGTCCCGCACAACCTCAATTTGCCGGAATAACTTCTGTTGCCTTTCATCGTCAAGAATCTCGACTAGAAGATTCGCAAGCTTTAGATTCATTTTATTTTATTTTCTCCTTCGTTCCAAAATTATTGAAATAATACTCGATTAGCACTTTATTTTTATTCTTTTCCGACAATTTAACATAATCGATACCTTCAGCAACTCGCGATCCTCGAAATATATCAACATCCAACATTTTATGAGGATAAAAACATATGGCCTTTATGGTAAGACTACTGTTACAATCTTCTGTGACAAGATATCGTCCGATGTCTGCGTCAGAATAATATGGCGGCTTAAAAAGAAAATCTCCGGTTTTCAACTCATCCCATATAATCTTTGCCGAATCCTTCATAATTGACTTATAATTAAGTTTCATTTTGTGAATGTACCATTATAATGACCGTCAAATATTTCTTGATTCCACATCAACCATTCAAAGTCCTCGGGATATTTCGTCCTAAGGTCATCGATGAATATTTCCCTTTTGACTTTCTGTCCTGACAAAAAATACTCTGAGCCATACCCTCTGTCAAGGTCAATCTCCCATAAGCATGTGCCAACTTCGTACTGTGAATTCCTTAGTCCTCTTCTCGAAACGAAACTAAGCAGATTATCTTGTTTGTCAGATAACTTTATCGTTATCGCCACAAATTTATCATCATCGGATAATGAATAATAGCCAACCGGACTTACAATTATTCTATTCTTCACCATTCGACCTCCTTACTCTAAATTGAAAACAAGTATTTGTTTATGATTTTCCGTCTCTCTTTTCCGCCAAACCTATAATGAGTTGGCGAGGCAAATTCTTGGTCCGATTTGTTATAAGTACAATACATCCCTTTCACCACATCCAATCTTCGAACTCTTATTTTCTCTGGCTCGATACTTTCGACAATGTAGTTAGAATCAGAGAGTTCTCCAAGCCCGAGAATATCTCCTTCGACTATTTCATCCCAGCAATCTTTAATTGGAGTTCTCTCTGTGCTCATTCCGAATACTCGACATTATCGAAGTTTTTGCTCAAAACCTCTACATTGAACAATATCCAAAGATGATCTTCCGGATAATTCTCCTTTAGTTTTTTCATAAATTCATCGAAGGAAACATCTTGTTTGAAAAACAAAAATCTAATCGGATCAAAATTAATCTCCCATTTTATATCAAAAGAATGATTTGAGAACTTGCAGAGAAATGCTCGATCGGTCTTTTTTATGATAATATAGTTATCGTTAATTATCCTCTCGTTAAAAGTGTCTCGCATGACATTACCATATGTCTTTGAATTCTTTTCCGCGCTAATGATTCTATTTTTGTTCGACAAAATACTTTCCATCGAAAATCTCCGGATGCCATATCACCAACCATTCGAAATCATCCGGATGATGGATTCTTAGGAATTCGACAAATGCTTCTTTTGTAACATATTTGCTTTTAACCCAGAATCTAAGGTTGGGTCCGCCTTCTTTTCTTCCAATTTGCCATGGCGTTTGCCATGGCGTTTTGTCATTTTTATAGTATGGCGTTCCTCTTAAAACAAGAGTTGCTTCTTCACCCGCCATTCTGATAAATCTATATTCTTTATCTTTTTCCAAATTCGAATAATCATCATCCTCATTCATCAAGATTGTTTCGATGTATTTTGACATCTTTACTTAGGATCCGGTCGCGATTTTGTCGGAATAACTATATCCGATTCGCTCGGCTCGTAACGAGCTTCGAGTATTTCTTGATGAAACATGATCAATTCGGATAGCTCAGGGTAATTTGACATAACGCGAAGCATAGCTTCGGTAGTTATATCCTTGATATTTATCATGCCTCTATCGTTATTTATAATGACCTGCCAATGATTATCTCTATCATCATAAATCAGTTCAAGTGTCGCTTTGAAGTCATCACACTTTTTTCTGCCGGCATTTTGATTCTTTCTGTATAGTTTGAGATAAAATGTTTTTGAGCCACCTTTTTGTGATAAAAATCCAGAATATGATTGTTGTTCTGATGCCGCAATAACTATTGGCTCTGGAAATTTCCTGCAAAACTCCCTATCAATTAATATTGGAAAATAAGCTGAGTTAAAATAAACTATCGTTGGCATCTTATTATCTAGTTATCTGATCTAATATATAGTATTTATATATTTCTTTTTTATCTGAAAAAAGCCATTCTTGAAATACTTTATCTATCTCATCCTTTTCAGTCAAAACTCTAAACATATCAAAAGATACACATCTTTCGTTAAAATATATTGTTGTAATGCTGTTTGTCGAAAGAGAAAATGTTTTTATTTTATCATAAAAACATTCTTCTGCACGATACGCAAGATTAAAACTACTTCCAGGTAGATACAAGATATCTCCGGGCTTAACTTGATTCCAGTTATGCCTTAAAGATCTCATAGTCTTGGTCCATTATATTTTCCAGAAAGAACTTCTGGATTAAAAAGAATCCAGTTCAAATCTTCTGGATTTGTCTTTGCTAATGTTGCGAAAAACTCTTGAATATCAACCATCCTAGAATGTACGAAGATACTTCCATTCTCGAACATCTCCCATTGGATATTTTCATAAACCAGCGGTCTTTTCGGATCCATTCTCGCTATGGTTCTTATCGTGGAATGACGTCCGTTAAATTCCATAATAACAATATGTGTTCCGTCTTGGTGTTCGGTCCCGACTATTTTCTTGACATCCAGCGCATGTTTCATTTCTTATTCCAAAGATCTTGGTTGAACATTAGCCAAACATAATCGTTTGGATATAACTCGTTAATTTTCTTAAGAGCATCTTCCATTGTCATTCTGGTCTCACCAATGTAGTGATAGGTCGAATTTTTATCACCCAGATTAAGCTCCCAACAAATTCCCAAAAGACTGCCCGTTCTGGTTCTTTTTAACCTGTCAATATATTTCGGACCATCAATTTCAATCTCGATAAAAGAGCCGTCCTCATTTGTTGTCTTTGGAATTCTTTTTCTTGTTGTGGGTTTCATTTTATAACCTTAGCTTAGCTGTCCAGTTGGATTCCAGATCATCCATTCGACTATCACAGGATCTATTTTCATCATCTGATCTAAGAATTTGTCCGCAACAACACATCTTGTGGATGTCCCATTGGAAAAATCAATATTATCATAGGCGGCATAATAGCGCACTACTCCCGAGCTAAGCCAAATTTGGCCGTGAAATTTTCTTTTTGTTTTATATTCTAGCTCATTGGCAAATAATATATATTTTGAGCAAGTATCTCTGCTAAGTACCACCGATATCTTATCTGAAATTTTTAAGATCTTTGTCGAACTTCTGTTTGATATAAAGAACTTGGCAACATCAATATCAATTTTGCTCATATTTGATTCCAAAGGAGCCAATTCTCAAATTCTGGTTCGGTAGCTATCAGCGTGTTATAAAGCATTTCTTTATCGGAACGACCACTAATGGATAGTGCAGCGGACCACCTATATGTCTTTCTACCATCGACAGAAATAAGTGACCCAATATAGCTGTGTTTTCCTATCTTGCCATGGAAATAATCAAAATAAATTGCATAATAATCAGTTCGATAATCAATCACTACTTTGACTGATCCTATTGCTCGGGCTGCCGAGGCACAAAGAGCTTTCGGAATCCTCTCTCCATTTCTGGCTAGGCACTTTTCTAGCAGCGAATCAAAATCATTCATAATAATATCCTTCGAATATTTCCGGATGAAATAACATCCACTGAAAATCTTCCGGATAGTTTGAAGAAACAAAATCTATGAATTCTTCTTTCGAAAGATCTGTTTGGTTGTCCGAAGAATATCTATTTGGTCTAGTATCAATTGCCCATTCTTGGTCGATTGTTCCAAAGGATTTGTTGCAGTTTCCGCGAAAGATAATAAAGAATTCATCATCTGGAGAACCAGCCGATGGCAAAACTATTCCAATTTGATCCTTGATTGACAAATCAAGCATTTTTGCCTTTGTTATCTTTTGAGACATTCTCTAACATCCTCCGCGCGATGAGCCAACCACAATATAAGCACCGATTAGCCAGTGTCAATAATCACAAGAAAGATTTATCACCTTTAAATGCCGGAATAAATCGCAACCCTCATAAAATAAACGCCGAATGGCGAGGCCCCACTTGGAAGCCCCGCCATTCATAACTTTTGTCTTTCGATCACTTTCCGAGTTGTTCTGCCGCTCGCGCCGCCTTGTCAATCGCGGCGCCAGTTGTCTGATCAACATCAGAGCGAAGCTCGCGAGCCTCAGTCGGATTGTCGAGAGCCCAATCAACCAAGAGGTAGCCGAGGAATGCGATGGCCACAAAGGAGATGAAATATTTCATCTTAGCTCCACTTCACCGATACCTTGGTCTTTCCTGCGCGAACCTGCTTCGGAAGTCCGGTCGAAAGACTCTTCTGAAGGGCCTCGACACCCTTTTCGATGAAGTCAATCTCCTCTGACATCGAATCTCCAACCTTCGTTTCGGCCTTCAAAGCGTCCGAAGCTGCCGCAGTAATCATCGAAAGAATATTCTCTCGCTGAAAGCCAGCCTTGTGGAGAGCAATCACGAGAAGGTGAAGCATTGGAAGCTTCACAGTCGGAGTGTAATCCTCCTCAGCGCCAACCACAATCTTTCCGCCCTGACAGTGGAGGTTGAATAGAGGAACATCAACAGTCACTCCATTTCCAATCAAAGCCTTCGCGGCCTTCACCTTTGCATCAGTAATGACGGCAGAGAGAGCAACGATCTGGGGAGGGGAGAGGTTTGAGATCTTTTTCATTTTGTTTTGCCTTGTGTTGTCTTGTTGTTCAGACGGAAGTGGTGGTGTGAGGTGCCTGCTGGGGGATACAGAAACGCTGCATGATGTCATTGGTATTGCCGGCGACATAAGAGCGAATCTGGCGCGACACGGCCTGATTGAAAGTCTCATCTTCGAGACGCTCGATGTCGAGCGTAACGCTGCGATTGTTATTGCGCTTGTTGAGACGAGCCTCTGCGATTTCCCGGCCGCGCTTCCGATCAAACCGATCCTTCGGAGAACAGAAGCAAACCGCGAGAGAAATCCGATCTACCTCCTCAGTCGAACAGATGGTGTAAGCGACGGTCACGGGGTGACGACGACGACGAAGATGCAGGAATTGAAAACGGGTCATTTTTGTTTCTCCTTTAGCTATTGCGGTTGGAACGGAAGTTGCGAGGATTGCGTTCATTCCAAACCTCGCGATACCCGCGACTGTCCTCGACAGTAATACGAGTAAAGTTTTCAATGCCGGCTTCATAGAGCGGGTCCATGTTGCCGGAGGCAATACAGTAGTGTGCCTCGCGGGAAAACTCGTAGACTTCGGCCCAATTGCCAGCAAACTGTGCATAGACAAACATTGACTTCAAACCTCGATTATAGATCTTCAATGGAAGCTAACGCGCTAATCGTATCGTGAGAGCCCCCGAACATCCTCTCTATATCCTGCCATCGCATATTTTACAGAGATTTTCTAAGCGCAATGCCGGAATAATCCAGGCGGGCTTTCGCCGCGACTTATCGACAATGAGTTGCCCATTGTGCCGCGCTCCAAACAGAAAAGTTAGGATAGTCTCCGGCAAACTCTACGCCATAACTTGACGCCGAGTTTTCTTTTATAAAGACCATAATGACTCCGCCAGTTTTCTTTATAAACTTAACTTTTTCTCCGTCAAACGAATCAAAAGTTAGTCCAAGCGATGCAGCAATTTCGGTGAGAGTTTCATTAGTCATAGCTTCATCTCCTTTTTCTTTTCCAAGATATTCAGAACATCATTATTTGTCAGATAAAACATTGGGTTGATCAACAACCACTTGAATGGCCCAGAGTCAGAATACCATTGATACTTCTCAGATATACTTTCGGCTTCGAATCTAATGAGCGGCTCTTTTCTCGGATAACTGAGAGGAATTATTATTACTTTTGTTATGAGAAAAATAACCTGCTTAACGCTGTTTCGATTCATTTCACCTATAAATGCGACACAGATATCTCCGACGGAAACATCTTGGCCAAGGCAATCTTTAAACGTGGGATTCGACATCAGATCCTTATTTTTAAAAATTCACACACACGTTATGTGCCCCGCGAGTGGGTGTCATTTGTTTTCTGCGATACGGCCCTATAAGGTGCTCTTTTCAAGAGAAATCTTAAGAGCAAAAAGCTGAGCAATCTCTTTATTATTCAAAAAGAATTCTGGATTATGCAACTTTATCAATTGCTTATCAGAATTTGTTAGTGCACTATCAGGGTTTATCGGAAGTACGATGTCATCAGAATAATAATAGTTTATTCTATATTTTGTTAAGATGTCTGATTTTATAAACCGAATCAAGATAGGCCTCAATTCATCTTCATAAGTATTATATCCTCTTTCGACAATCAAACATATATCGAGATCGCGAACTTCCTGATTAAGATAATCTAAAATGAAATCATTCGGCATTTTAAACAACTCCGACTCTGCAATGCCATAACTCATAATAAATCCTACCTATTGGGCTGTCACACTATGCCTTGATCGGCTTAGTCGTCCAAAAGCCTAAAAACACCATAGGCTGAAAATATCCCGAGGCCAACAATCACCGTTGATATGAACCAAGGGCATAGAATATTAACCATCGAAAGCCCGATGGAAACAAGCACAACGACGGCAGATAAACAATATTGGTTTTTCATAGTCTCATCTCCTTCCTATATCCTGGCTCCGCAAAGTTTACAGACCTTATTTGATGCCATAAAAGTACCTGATTTGTCTCGGAAATCCTCTAATACTATTTGACATAAAACCAAATAACTATGATAGAATGCCTTGGTTTAATCTTGTGATATCTCTTGCTTTTGCTGCGGATAAATTCAACACAAATATCATGAGGCTTGCAGTGTCAAGAGTTTTTGTGTCAGTAGATAATCTGGCCGGTGTTTCTGGCGGTCTAACTATCCCGGCATTTTAGCCGGCTGCAATGATTGATCTTAATTGTGCTCTAGCTCTTGACGCTCTTGCTCTGACATTATCTGGAGTTATTCCAAGCAACTTAGAAGCCTCGTTGTGATTCATACCATTAATACAAACTGCATTGAAAGTAGCAGCCAAGTTGGTCGGCAGGCTGTTTATCGCGGCCATATAACTAAGTTCAGTTGGAATATCTCTGACATAGAATCCGGGATCTGGCATTTCATCAACGAGAACTTCTAGCTTCGACTTCTTTGATCTAACCGAGTCAATCATCGCATTCTTTGCGATCTTATAAAGCCAGCTAGAAAACTTAGAATCTCCGGCTATAAACTTATCCTTGTTTTTGAAAACACTGAGAAAAGCCTCTTGACTTATCTCCTCGGCCAGTTCTTTTCTCTTTACCTTTCCCAAGATATATGAAAAGATTCTCTTTGAGTATTTTCTGCAAAGCGCAGAGAATGCAGCTTGGTCACCCAGTTTAACTTGCACCATCAGTTCTTGATCTGTTGGCACTTTATGTTCCGGTCATTGCGACTTGCAAAGAATCTTCTTTGTTGTTTTCTTTCTTCCAAGCAAAGTATTCATTATAATGATATGGCTTACCGGAGCTATTTGTATTATTTGCAACGCAATAATCTTCATAGCACGTTAGATCCGCCTCTTCTTCTGTCCAATTTCCGGACTCAATCATCCAGGCTTTGAATAGCGGAAGAGACTTTATGCTTTCTCCGGTAACATAAAAGACGCAGCCTCCATCGCCATGAAAACAAACACGATCTCCGTCAAGTCCATTATTTCGCATCTCATCTTCTACCTCTTGCGGAAGATCGCCGGCATAAATACATGGGATTCTATTTGCCATTTATTCTCCTATTATCCTATTGCTTGTTTCTGTTTTGCACAAAGACAATCAGCGCAAGCAGCATAACAAATGCTGCGGCTGGAACGTAAAAGATTATTTCGTTCATTTGTTGTTTGCTCGATTGAGAGTTGCGACAAGCTCGGTGGCCCAAATGAATTCTTTTCTTGCTTCATCGAGCCATTTTTGTGCTGACTCCATTCTGTTTTTGATTCCGATATTGACGACGAAATTAACGCCGTTTTCTTTCAGTGCTTTGACAGCCTTGTCGGTTACAACATTTGGATCGTCATCTTCTGTTCCATCGTCAATAGAATCGAAGCCAATGCTTGCCGTTCCATCGTCATAGGAAAGTCGAATGTTAACACCGCCGAGGTCAAACCGTTTCGTGAGGCATCCGAAGTCTGATTCATCGAGAGATTTAATCGCGTCGTTTGTTGCATCGTTGTCGGCATAAAGATAGCCAGAAGAAACTCCCCAGGTTGTTCCTCTGAGAATGCTAAGGATATTTTCTTTTTCTTGGGCATCCTGAATCTTTCTGAGTCTTCGAATCTCTTCTTGAAGCTTCTCGATTTTGCTGTCAATATTTTCTTTTTTCATTATTTCTCCTTAGACTAGATCAAATAAGTATTTGTTGCTTTCAAATAATTCAACAATATAATTTATCACTCTTTCTCTTTCCTTGTTTAGTTCTGTTGGTCCACAAGCCTCAAAATAGTGCCCGATACATGCCGCATAACTACTTTTCATGCAATGGAAATCTTGTCGGCCATTCGATAATAACGAAGTAGTCGAACACCAATCGATCAGCGCCCAAACCAAGGCAACGACTCTATTTGTCTGGCTACTATAATCCGAAACTTGAATGCGTTCTCTATACAGATAGCCCATCAACATATGTTGGTCATACAAAGTATTTGGCGAGGTTATCTTTCCGGCTAAATATTTCTTTGCCATTAAGACTGTGTCATAAAGCTCTTGATATTTTGTTCCGACGAAGGTATTGATTGCATAGTAAGCAAGATCAATAACAACGTGAAACATGATGTTAGGAGTCACAATGCCGATTAATCTATCTGGCTTTCTTTGCTCGGAGAAATCTTTGATCGCAAAAACCTCAGTGATTGTTGCACCGATGGTTAGGTGATTAAAATTATTCGAAACATCTCGACCATCAGCGGAGCGAACAACAACCATTCTTTGCATTATAGCAATCTCTTCAATTTTTCGATTTGTTCTTGGAGCTCTCTAACCCGAGCCTTTCCCGCTCGTTCTATTTCTTCCAACTCTTTGAGCGTCAGGCCATCTTCCTCTAAGAAGATCCTTGCTTGATAAAGTTTATCGGATTCTTCCCACTCTATCGCGTCTCGCACAACACAAAGATCATCAATCTCGCATTGGATCTGAAATTCTCTTCCGTCTTGGACGAAAGATAAAATCTCCGGTGGCAATAGTTTCATCGTCATAATTCACCAAGTATCGGGCCTTGCACAAAACTCAACCTCATCCAATACTTCTTCGATCCAAACAGATTCATCGTTAGCCGTGATCCATGTCGTATCCGCCAAATTATCGAATAACTTTGCCTGAGAATGAACCGTTGTCCATTCTCCATAGTTATCTTTGTTACCTTCGTCAAGCGCCAAGTATCCAATTGTTTGATCAAGAACTGTAGCTATAACCCATTTCATTAAATGAACTCTACTTTGATTGTCTCATCGAACTTCTTTCCCAAAGAAATCTCAATGTCATATGCTTCAATCAATGCATCATACAATGCCTTGCTAATCTTTCCGCTCGACAAAGAACAAGATGCTTCACACTTTGCTTCAAGTGCAGCACCGACAGTACCGCGGCGAATAATACTATAGATATTCTGAGTCGCACAGGCCACATCATCCGGCGGAAACATCGCAGCTTCTTCGTCAGACAAATCAGCTTCTAATGTTATTTTGATTCGCGGCATTTGAACTCCAATACTTTCTCGATCTTTCGAAAGCCAGGACACCTCTGACTATCTTTTGGAGGACAAAGAAAGTCGTTATTTGTATGCGGCACAGCTTTATCGATCCAAGAATCAATAAAGTCTTGAACACCGTCATGCTTCCAACAAAGGGAGCATCCATTATTCTTATTTTCACTGTGATAAAGACAGGTGCAACACTGGCAATTATCAGATGCTTTGCTCATTCGATCCTCGTTGTTGGCACAAGGTAGCGCCGTGCCACAATCTAAGCACCACGAATTCCGAGTCAATAGGCCAACTAAAATTTGTTTATAGGAAAGTCATCCCACAACTAATCCTTTTAGTTCGTACATTTGAATTGAGTAATTCATCAGAGCAGTATTACACCAAAAGTATCCCGGCTCAAGTTCCTGCCATTCCATTTGTTCTGGATCATTTGCTTTGCTTGGAAACAAAAACACAACGTTTGTCAGACGAAATCTAGCTTCGTCTCTAGCAAAGGTTGCCGCAGCTTCTGGCGATACAAATATCCCAAGAGTCTCTGGTGTCTCACCGTCTCTTATAGCGTCAAGTCTGAATACGTTCATTATTATTCCTCTTTTTCACACAGCACCCGTTTTCTCTGCAATCTAATTCGCCGCAAGTCGTTATTGGTTCTGAGCATGGACTTGTTATACTCCATATACCATATGCCTGAATTGGGAGATATGCTACCTCACCAAGAGTATCCTCTGTTATTTCGTACCATAACGGCTCGCCGAAATAGCCATGAATTGTTCCAGTCCTTTCTATTGCCCAGTTTGTTATCCTTCCATCCTCTGTCGAGAGATCTATATTGAGATCATCCGGATATATTCCATTTCCAAAGTTAATAATTGGAGGTTCACCAAGCTCTCCCTGGTTAACAACCCTTATTTTATTCTGTGGTTTCTGAATTCGTTGTTGCTTCATTGAAATAAATTCCTTCTCTCAATTCTAACAGCATAGTGCTGCCCGGCCGTTATAACAAATGATGGGCTATTTTGATAGCTTCGTTCGCCATCCTCCATAATTTCCCACCGGCTACCATCTGTTGGAAGCGAAAATACAAAATCAATTGCTTTATTCTTATCATGAAACATTCCAATATCTTTTTGCATTATTTGTGGCTTAACATCTGATTGCCAATAATAAACTATATAATAGTCTGTATTATGCGTCATTTTAAATCAAATAGGTTAATTATATCTATTATCGCCGAAGCACCTGGCGCAGTATAGAATATTTTAGTACCAATCCACTCCTTTTTAACTCCGAAATGAATCCAATTATACTTGGAACCCTCTATCAAACGTATAGCGTCAGCTGCGTCTTTTTCCGAAGAAAACGTACCCATATCAATTTCACTACAACGGGTTGTGAATCTGACACGATAAGCCTTAACTCCACTAGAATGGGATGATATCATTATCAACTGTTTTTCTGACAATGCGGATTTTTGATACTTCATCAACATAAATATATTCCTTAAAAAGCCCTGCATCGACTTTCTTCTTATCAAGTTTTTTGTTCTCCTGATAAAATGCCGGGCCGTTCTCAACATCGGGCCTTATATTGTCAATGGCATTTTCTATTGTCGAAAACACCCTAACGTCGGGATCGAAACCGCGGCTTGTCCTGATAACGAGATAGGTTTGCATTTTACCTCCTTATAAATAAAGTCAGTTTCGTAGCCATGCGGAAACTTTTTTGTTTTTTTATTCGAATGTTTGACTACAACTACAAATGTTGCGCCAGCATCAATTGCTTTTATTGCCATCAATCTCGCCTTCTTGACTTTGAAAACACGAGGAGAGGAGCTAATATGATGTTTGGTGTTAACTGGAAATAATCCACCATACGGACTGATAATCCATCTTTTCTCCTGAAACACCCACCACATCGTATCTCCGAGATATTCGACATTCAGATAATACATCGTCTTTCTACGGTGTCTATATTTATCTCTTTTTGGTTTGATCCAAATCATATTAGCTCTTGATATCAACTTCTTCGATTTGATAGCAACCAGATTCCGCGTTGAAGTTTGACAGATAGCCGGTGTAGTTTTTTAGGCTTTCGAACAAATTGGAATCTTCTTTGATTTGGAATTCGGCTACGGCATCGAGGCCGGCCTGCCTTTGCGCTTCTTGCATCTTGGCGAGCTTTGAATTATGCCATGCTCTATATGTGTCATCAAGATGATATCTTCCGCCCGTTCCACACGTTCTCTTTGGCTCTGGTGACAATCTTCTGAAGTTATCTTCAAACTTGTTGCTTCTCTCGTTAAGCCATATCGAAACCGCGTTATTAAGAGCCGCCTCTTCTTCGAGTCTTACGATCTCTTTTTCTGCGCCGTCTCTAGTTAAGTAAATACAGATGTTGTTGTGCCAAGCATCAGAATAAGCACCACCCGCCGAAACAACTATAAATCCAATTTGTGACATAAAATCTCCTAGTTCAGATAAAAGTAGTACTCATTGCTTTTGAGAAAATCAATTATTGCTTCGCCCTGTCTTTTAAACCCTTTGTTCATCTCGGCTGATTTGGCTGGATATGGCAATGACTCAGAGGCAATTTGTGCCGCCTCAGTCGAATAATTAAACAATGTGAAGCCGGGATCTCCGGTAATCGTTACATGATTCGGATCTATTTCGATATTGAAATTAGCCAAACACCAATCAAATATGTCTTGACAAAATTTATCAATCATCTTCTCAGTTAGAATTCCTACAATCTGCCCATTAGCATAATTTATTATTTCAGCACCAACCGACAAAGACCTCGATAAATCGAATACCGACGAATAATAATCAGAGTTGCCTTCATTTGTGATTATATACTTCACCTCTGCCATTGACCCTGACACGTTATCCAACCTCTTTGCAAGCTGCTTTCCAACAAGAAATATCATCAACATAAGTTGGCGGATTGTCTTCCATCGGAGGCTCAACGCAATAACCTGGCGCGCCAAGTTTGAAAAGCATCATTTCGTCGCAGCGAGAGCAACGAAACAAATCTCCATCATAAAGTGTGAGGGCTCTAAGCGGAGAATGGCCGCAATTCCAGCAGGTGTAATTCACGCCGTGGCAAACCAAAGCATTCATCATACCATGAGATTGCAAGGCAGCTAAGGCATCCATGATACTTGCCATCAGATTATCTCCCTATATCTCAAAATGATTCGAGAACAGCGACAAGAGCCCCTTGCTCTGATTTATAAAGAGCATCCCAAGTCGATCCGACTCCCTGCCAACCCCAACGAATTTCTCCCTTAAGATTTTGTGCTGATATTACACAAAATGCATCATCATCCATTACCTTTCTTGCCATAAAAAGCAACTCTCCAACTGCGCCGGGCGTAGAAAGATCTGGAACAATGCCGCCTGTAGCAGAATTGTCTTTTAAATCAAAAGATTGTGTAATTCCGGGGCCCCAATGAAAGTGCTTTGAATTAATTGCTCGAATTCCAAGATCAATCCATTCTTCTCTTGTCATCCTATGCTCCGAAATAAAGAGGATCATAAAAGAAAAAGTCTGGAGCACCAACCTCACGCCACATTCTTGTCAAATACAACCACTCATATCGCATCGGAGAACCAGCACGATACTCAAACGTGCCACATGGCTCAGACCCAAAATCTAACCTCTGGGTATAGGCCGTCAATTCATCAAAGTCAGAATCTCCCTCGATCATATAATAGCCGTGTTGAACGCAGAAATCACGGAATAACTTTTCAATTTGTTCCACTTTAATCTCGATCAAAATTGTTGTGCTTTCTTTGAAGACGCTCTAACTTTGCCAGCTTTCGCCGCGGCCTCTTCTCTTGCGAATCTTTCAGAATATGTTTCCTTTTGTCCTACGCCGAGTTCTTTGTCTAAGGCCGCCGACATCTTTGCGTCCAAATCCTTTCTCATTTTAATCGCAATAACTTCCGCATCATATTCTTCTTTCGTAATTCTCTTGACGCTTAGTGTGGCAAGATCACGAAGCTTAATATTTTTCCAACCAATACCACCAACGATACCTCCGGCCACATCAAAAGAACATTGTACAGAATCAACTGCGTTGATATAACATTTTCCATATCCCTCGATATCATAATAGAATCCAATGTGAATATGATTGCTTTCTTTTGATGGATTTCCGCATAGCAGTCCAACAAAGAATGATATTGGGATACCTACAACTATCGTTGAAAATAAAATGATGTTTATTAGTGTCATTTAAAACCACCCGCCAGAGAATTTTGGTTTTCCGTTTTCATCAAAAAGCTTTGCCTCAATCCAATCTTCGTATTCTTTTGATTGTTCCGATCCTGATCTCGTTAGCCACCGTCTCCAAAGCAAAGTGCAATCGCACTTTGTTCTCGGATAATTATCTTCGTCAGAAAATTCTTCTCCGCAAAATGAGCATCGTGGTTTCATTTCAGCACAACCTCCTTGTTGCCGCATTTATAGATAACGCAACGTAGCTGCGAAATATATCCATCGTCAACATGATCATAGATAAAGTCTTCCATTTCATCAATAGCTACTCTGCTCATTTCATCGTACGGCTTATCCACTAGCTTCATCCAACTGGATATCTTTCTATGAAATAGAATAGCGTCTCTTTCATTATCGAAAGTTTCGGAATATGACTTCTCTCCGCAATGCCCGTTGCCCGTGTTGTACTTATAAACGCCGTATCTTACAATGTATTCTTCATCGCCCTTCATAATCTGGTTGCCAACCAGAGATCTTTATAACTTTAAGCTCGCCAAACTCTGCCTTGGCATCTATTTTCTTTGATGTGAACAAAACTATGGCGCTATACCCACGTTGGGGTTGGGTTAGAAGGCTTATAATGTTATTAACTATTGGCTGCCCTGTTTTTACTGACAGCTCCGGCAATTCAACGATGCAATATGTCTTTCCTCTTTCTGAGGCGGCTTGAATTGCATTGGAAACAACCATTAAATAATCTTCAAACTCAATTTGCCTCGCAACACTGTTTTGTGCTTCGCGCGACAAATATTCAACACGAATTTGTTCGCAACTCTTAAACTCTTCTTTTTTCATTTGATCCATCCTTTTCTTTCTAACCATGTGACAAACTTAAGCGACAAAATCTTCGAATAAAACGACATAAAATATCCAATCGCCTCCCAAAATACCATCCAACACCATAGCATGGATTCTGCCGCAATAAATCCGAGCAATGTTCCATTTGGACTTGTAGCAAAGGCCCAACCTATGAACACCGTTGAGATAATATAAAATGTAATAAAGCGCGGCAAACACTCTACAAATGTCGTTACCAGTCCATCAATATGGTGTTGTGGTAGCATTATTTCTTTTGCTCCGCAGTCATCGTAATTAAAAGTGCCTCGTTGCACGCAATACGAGCATTATTTAACGAGCATTTTGCGGTGCGACTAACATTAAATATAATATACCAGTATTTAAGGAACCAAAAGATTGTGTCGAGAGTCAATATGGTTGCAAAAAATAAAAGAATACCAATCACAAGACTTAGCGCAGCAACCCAAATACTCTGACCTGCCGTTTGATAAACGGAATATGTTACATTACAGAACAGTATGAAATATCCTATCGGGCCAAAAACCCTCTTAAAGTCCTTCCAGATGTTATAAACGTGGATCATCTAAGATTCCTCGGTTTGTTCTGTTTCTGTTGACTCTGGCAAGACATCGGCAGCCTTTATCGCCATAATCTCTTTGCAAATTTCTTTATAAGTATTTGCACCAAATACTGAAAACCCTGGAGGAGGTTGAAATATAAAGTTATTGAAGCCACTATTGTAATGAACGATTGAGTTACCGATCTTTGTCGTGTAACTAACGACCTTTGCTAGCGCATTTATCGTTGCGGTACATGTTTCGTTTGCTATCCAAACCTTATTCATCATCTTCCTTTTCGATCATTGGAAAATTCAGCAAGAATCTCCACAATACAAACAACAATTAACAGCCACATAACCCAACTCATTTTGCTTTCTCCTCAAATATCTAAGATTCTGATTTCATTGCAATATAATATGCAATTAGAATTGTTCCAAAAGGAACGACGATATAACTGACCATAACAAATGCTTCGGGCCAAGTCATTTTGACTCAACAATTTTTACAACGTCGCCATAGCCAGAGTAATCATACTCCTCGTTTAGCGCCAAAGGATGATCTGCATCATAGTCTCCGCCAACCCAAATCTTGACATATTCTTGGGCTTCTTCGAGAGTCTCAAACTTGGAGTTTTTCCATGACGGATGAACATTGTGGTTCATACAGTCTGCTGGCCTTCCGCTGTCAAACACTTGGAACATTTTTGCCTCAACGTATAATCTAAGCACCGCGAGACTTTTGTCAAGTGGTGCTCTAATCTTGGTTAGAATTCATCTGAGCGGCTATTTGTTCGCCGGGCCAAATGCCGGAAAACTTCCGTGGCGGATAACGCTGCGCCGTAATGTCCTAGTCATAAAGCATAGAGAACAAAGCAAGAGCATAGAATCCGGCCACAACTGCCACCGGGTAATCGCCGAGCATAATGGCAATACACAAAACGCCGGCGGCTATTAGACCGAATGTAACCTTTACAGTTTCATCGAACATTATGAAAGTCCTACCGCCTTTCTTTCTTTTGCACTAAATCGTCGCGGTGGTCTTGAATCAGTAACCTCCCAAACATACCAGCTATACTCTGGAGAAGTATCTGTTATATGTTTCGGATTCGTTGAATAATCTGAAAAATCCATACTAGCGATATGGGCAGTTAGATCTGGCAATGTGCCAATTACTCTAATGGAGCCAATATTTATTTCACCACCATACTTAAAAGCCAAAAGATATTTGACGCCAGAAGTAGTGGCTTGTTCATTCGCCATGCGGTGTTGTCCTCCATACCAAATTCTCCTCATCTATTCCGCTTTGTTTCGCTCTGATCAAAGCTCTTGCTACACTTGCCACAAGATCAGAATGGGGACACCATTCTCCATCTACTCCGAGTGCCTTATGAGCATCCGAATAGGCCCAATCCGGCAAGTCCTTTGTGTGACACGATTGATCTTTATTTGGCATTGCGCCATTTTCATCCGACATTGTTATCTCCTAAGTCGTTGTATATTCTGCTGGGTTAACAAACTTCAATTCTTTGGTTGCCGAATCGTATACCAGGAGGTTATAGTAATCCTCCGGCTTCTCAATCAGCCACATGATACCAGGCATATGAGGTGATTTTGAAGCCAATCTTACGAAGTGGCCGGTGCTCTTTTTCTGCACCACACAACCAACGCTGTTAAAGATCCTTCTGTTGAATCTACAAGCCGCATCAATCAGCGCAGTATCGGTTGAAACTGGCACAACAATCTTTTCTTGGCCCATCTTATCTGAGATTGCCTTGTGCGCCGCTCTTAGCATTTCGGCAAGATATGATTCTAGCCTACCAACAAGACAATCATCTAATGCAGGTAGTGCCTCCATTACCTATTAAACCACGCAACATGAGTGAAATCATCAACACAATATCTGGCCTCATCATCCCAAACGCTGATTCTGGTCATACCATCTTTGGTGGCCAGATATCCGCTGCCATCAGACTCGATGAACATACCGCACTTAACACTTTCGTGAAAGTCGGCAATCATCATCAAATCTGCGTAACTCGGAATTGGACGTAGTACCAATCTTTCTTCTGCACTTGACATATTAATAACCTCCATTGTTTGTTATAACTGACAAGAACCGATACTCTTTATCTCCCGGCATCTTAACAAAACGAGCCACCATATAGGCTTCGCCGGGAGCCTGCTTAACGTGCCAATCGAATCTCTGCTTAACTTCTTCAAGTTCATCAGAGATCATCAGATGGTGGTCGTCACCATCGGTTAGAATATAAAGGTTTTTCTCCTCCATTTAATCCTCCCACCTCACGATTGGACAGGTCTTGCTCACTACAAAGTGATACATATTTGAGAACCACGCCACAATCTGCAATGACATCGGTTCCTTCTTTGGCGTCACAACGGCCTCTGGATAGATCTCATCATAATATGAGCGGAAATTCTCCTCGGTATAGTTGTTCCCGCTATAATCAACACTTACGAAACCTAGCTTAATAAAAAGCTCCCATGTACCGAAGACATTATTCTTTTGACACAGGGCGTTCATTGCAGCACTCTTAATCGAGAAGTCATCACAAACCGCACGGTCAGAATACATCTGGTAATAGTCGGCAGCAATTTTGTGAGGATTCTTTTCCCATGAGTCTAGCACCCTTGCGATAGCTGCGGCACGCTTTTTATTGCGGCTCTCGTCTAAAATGCGATCTACTTTTCTCATGACGACTAAGAGCATCCTCAGAAAAGAAGAAATTGGCAAGGCAAGAGGACTAAGCACAAGCCCCCAAAGTAGCCTGCAAAAGTTATTCGGCGTATCGAATGGCGAGCCGCTGCCATAACAATAATCAAGATACTTCTCCATCTTTCCGCCGCGCTTAAATTTCAGTTGTACCATATTATCTCCTATTCCTTTTCGCTGTTGTTTTCTTCGAGTGCTGCCAGTTGGTTCTTCAACATCTGAATCTTCACATCTTTGATATTTGGAGTCTCTCCAGCAGACAGCGCCTTTGCCACCGTCCGCCAAAGCTCAATATTCTTTGTACGAGCATTACGAATAATTTCATTATTGCTATGCTCAACAAGCCTGTTGTACTCGATGTGTTCACGACGCGATGACGCGCTTTGCTGATGTGCCGTAACCTTTGAATCGTATTCATATTTCAGCCTACGATAGTGTGGATCGGCAACCTGATAAGTGATTCCGACACTTTCTAGTTGCGCCGGAACAACCCTATCAAAAGTAACATGCTCATCATCTCCGGATTCACTATTCCAGACCCAATCTTCCGCCTCTACGACATGCTCATCATGAGGTTTAAAGTAGCCCAATTTGACACCACCCAGCTGAATACCCGGAATAGAAAAAACATACCGAATTTGCTCGGCAAGTCCATCCATACCAACCGTAACATATTCGTTGGAAATCTCATTCGGAGCCTTTCCGGGGTGTGGAATTGGGTCTTTGATAATCCGAAGCTTACTAAGAATCTGTGAATACTCTGTCGGAAGCTGATCATGAAGATAGTTGTAGATATCGGTCTGTGTGATGGTCATTTTGATACCCTCAATTGTTCATGGTATTTCGAATAGAAATAAAACGTTTGCAAAGCACCAAGCCAACGCTCTGTATGCTCCTCGGTCCTTGACAAATCAAGATTGATTAGAATCTCCGGCAGAACAACGTCGCTCTTGTTCTTCACGACCGAATCATAAACAAGTTTAATATCTTGGCTACGAAACGTGTGTTGCGGCGGACCAACCCATTCTCTTCCTAACTTTCTGTGCGGCATTAATTTGTCCTCGCAATTTCAAGCCAACAATTGGCATTGTGATCAAGAGTTTTTGTTTCATAGAGATGATTGATCTCTTTAATGGTATCGCAAACTTGACGATATTTCTCTTCTGGAAACCTCATGAGATCTAAGTCTGGAGGCTCGCCTTCAAGAAACTTGTCAAAAGAAACCTCGGTTGCTCCGCCTGCTCGGTTATCTCCTGACGAAATAATAACGGTGCGCTTCTTTTGGTTTAGCTTTACGCCGTTCCACATATCAATGGCCCATTCGAGACGCATGATTCAACCTCGGTTATCTGTAATACTTGCCTTCAAAGATTTCAGAATGCCATAACATGAGAAACTCGAAATCAAGAGGGTGATTCTCTCTGATGTGCTCTATGAAATCTTCTTTTGTAGACTCAATTGTTTTTATTCTAAATATCAGCCGACTATTTGCTGCATAAAGAATGTGCCACTCTTGTTGATGTTCGACGTTACGACACGTTACGCAGGTGAATTGTCCGTACTTTGCGTCAAAGCTGCTAATGACAACTATGATTCCAACATGGATTGGGAACATGCCTTGCAAGTCCCAATACTTTGGTTCGATCAACTTCCAACCAAAGCGTGGTTTGACCAGTATTCTACGGACTTCATGTACTCTTCACGATTCAATGCCACACCAGAACCACCCTCAGAGATTCCAAGAGCATTACGCAGCATAGTTGCTGGAGGCATTGGCGCTTCATCGGAAGTCATAGAGGAAAGAATGGCAACGATACCGTAGTCACCGTCAATCACGGTGCCTTCTTTTGCAAGTTGCTCTTTTGAGTAAAGAATAAGATCGAGATATTCTGCCGACGGCACAAACACTCCGCCCTCAAACCACCGAGAAAGCACGGGAAGTTCTGAGTCTTTGCGAGCCTTGTAACCAGACCTCAAAAGATGCTGGTTATCTGGCGTAACTTCTGCTACGCCCATTCTGGCATCAGTGTGATTCGTGATGAAAAGATGCTTGCAAAAGTCAGCATAGCCATCGCGCCAGATCATTTCTTTGGTGAAATATTCAGAACTCGCATTAACCCAAAACTCAAACTGCTCTGGCGTAAAGTCAGTAATCTTTGTTCCGCTAAATTTCGGATTGAAGTGACGCTTTGCAAACTCTGTCATGCGGACTTTCATTGGTTCCTCGGTTCAATCATTTGTTCGACAAGGCTTTCGTCAAAGCGGTCATCAGACCTTTCATTTCGTCTGGAAACTTATTCGTTCCGCGTCCAATGGCTTCGAGAGCGGAGGTTAGTCCGGCGATGTTTGCCCTGAGATCATATTCTACTTTTTTTGCATCAGACTTACTTTTAAGCAGCTTTCTGATAAGCGCCATCGTATCCTGGTTAAGCTCATAAAGATCACAACTTGATGACAACATAGAAACATAATCATGTTCATCATACACCGGAATGGTGCGTCGAACACTGATTCCATTCTCCACAACGTAGCGACTATCGGTACGGAAGCTACCAAAAGAAGTATCTACAATAACGTTATATGATGCTTCGTAATTTTTCACGTTATACTCAGTTAGTTTGATTTCTGTTACTTTTCCAAACGCAAACTTTCCATCGGACGAGACGATCACCATCTGTCCAACGCTAAGCTTCGACGCAACATTCTCGTATAGAAAACAACTTGCCATGATTGTATGCCACTCCGTTAGTTTATTAGTCTCTTAACGCCAAAGGGGAGGACGAGATTTCTCTCACCTCCCCGATTGCTTTGTTTGTTTAGAACAACTTGATGCTATTCGTCAGGCGGCTCTTGAAGAGAGTTGACTTCTTCACGCCAGAAGAACGCTTCGTTCCGATGCGCTTTGCGATGTTCGTCTTTGACTCACGAGTCGAGCGAGTCTTGATCTTATCAAAATCTTCCGGAGTAAATCCCTGCTCCTTTGCAGCAACATACAACGCGGTGAACATTGCGGTCGGTACAATAGAATGAGTCTTTTTCCAGAATTGAGCCGAGTTGCCCTCTGCAACGCACCAGTGATGGCTTCCATCATAGGATGAGAAATAGAAGTAATCTTCGCCGAGCTTAACCTTGATGTTCATTTGGGATTCCGTGACGTTGTGTGTTGTTGGCTAACGAGAAAAGATGGTGATCGTATCAGAATCTTCGCCAGTATATTCTTCCGAATCTTCATCGGAATCAACGCTGACCGATGTAACGTCGTCCCAGGTAACGGCTCCGTCAAATTCATCGCGAATAAGCTGGTTCGCGAGATCAACATTCTTCTTGATCAGTGACCGACGATGCGGTTCAATTACTGGTACGGAGTGAGTACCCTCTCCAAGTGCGGAGTCTGCGGTAGTCGTTACATACATGAAAGGCACTGTTTTATCCTCTTTGATTGTTTCAAACACTCAGAACAGCTTGACGAAACCTTCTTCCGTTCCAAACTTCACGCCGTCCTTTTCAATCATAACCCAGCGGGCCACGGTCGAATCAGTTACCTTCTGCCACCCCTCAGAAATAAGGGCTTCAATCTTCATCTGTTCAAGAGGGCCATTGACCCTATCGTTCGGAGAGAAGTAACGCATTGCCCAGCCCCAAACTTCAGTCGGGGTATCAATCCCGTCGCGAACGACGGAAACGATCATTCCTTTGCGACCCTTATACTTGGCTTCGTTGGGATCGCGATTGAAGAGAGTTGCCCTGATAGGTGATGACCGTTGCATAGAGGCTCCTTGTATCATTCCTATATCCTGCTACCGCAGACTTTACATAGCTTTTTTATTGCCTCGTAACATCGGCTTGATATATCGGATTGTTTCATTTCCAGTCACAACAACATAAACACGGCGTTTTGAAAGTCAACTCATTTTCTGAAGTTTGTTTGTCGCGCAGCAAAGCTATTCCGGCATTGCCGCCGGCAAATAATTTCAACTATTTCCACCAAAGAACGCCAGTTAATACTGGGCCATCAACTTTCTTTATGTTGCCTTTGGCAAGTAATTCGTTGGAGTAAACAGGAGATACTCCCTTTGCTGTTGATACTGTGATATGCGGAATCTTTCCAGCCGGAAATGATATGCCTGGAGCCTCAACACTAACGGCCTGACCTTTCTCATCCTCTGCATAACCGGTGACGGTAATCTGATATTTCTTTCCGAAAAGTCCTCTCATAGCTTCGAGATCTGCTCCGGTCGGATTAAACATAACTGTAACATGATCTCCTGCCTCTTCTGGATGCTTTGTTGGAAACGCTTCAAATAGTTTGCTCTTTGACCCTGATTCAAGCATAAGGCCGATATATGATGCTTTGTTTGGAAAGGCTACCGGTAACTCTTGAAAACTACCTTCACATAATGCTGGCATTGAAGCCGCGACAACATGATGTATCTCTACCTTGAGATCCGGATGCTCCGATAGAATTGCTGCCTTGAAGTTATTTAGATATGGAAGCTTATCGTCCCAAAGATGAACATTGGATATGAAAGGATACTTTATAAGTAATTCTAGTATTTCTCTTAATTTAAACTCAAGAGTATTATCTGAGTTAGATAGTTTTACCATATCGAAATTAAGCCCAACGTCGGAAAGAAGATGCGGGACTATTCCTCTGAATATGGAATCCTGCCTTCCCGTCATACACACCGAGAATGTATTAGGATCGCTTATAGCGCGTCTTGCAGCGGCTACCGTATCAGGTATCCAATATTCTTCTCCTACGCTCTGAGGTAAACAAGGGGGCTGCAATGAGGCTGGATTGCCCCACCACCCACCTTTCCAAACCGCTGGTTTTAGCGGAGAGCGAAACAGGGTATTATCGTAATCAAAGATCGCCAAGGTTGCAAGCGGATCTTTCTCTTTTTTGATAAGATTTGTAGCTTGTTCTGATTCATCTTCCAGTCCGGCAATCTTCAGCATACTCGATAGTCCTGCTATGATTTTTGCATTCTTATATATTCTTTTCATCAAACGTCAGGCTCCTCTTCTTCCGGATCTTCTTCCAACATAATTTGTGAATTCAGCCCGCCTAATGCCATCGCAACTTCTAATGGTGACATCTTTATTGATAGTTTTCTGGCCACATTTGCTTCAGCGCCAAAGCCCAGCTCATCAAGCTCTTTCGCCAAGTCTTTTAACTTTTTATCATTCATATATTCTCCGATGCCGCCTTAGAAAGTATGCCATATAATTTACCCGGATGAAGGTCTGGTATTTCGTATAAACCAAGCCTCCTCAATTTTATTACCGATGAGTACGCCAAACAATGTGCTATAAAGCTGGAACAATACCACTTCCCTCGTGACTTTATTATGAATGGCATTATTTGAGACAGTAACATTCCGGGCCAATCATAACCGTCACCAGTCGTCTCTGCTACAAAATCCTTCAAAGCTCGAATCTGAGTCTCCGATATGCTAAACTCTATAAAATCCCAATCAGCTTCGCTATAATTAAGAACTATTTTTGTTTCAACTCTGGCTCGAATAAACGGCGAAATCGATACCCAAGTCTCATCATTCAGAAGAAGCTCAACATGAGAGTATTTGCTTCTCGTCCACCATTTGACAAACCTGTGAAGCCATCTCTCATTGCCACCCTTAAAGAAGGCAATTTTTATAATATGTCCTACGCAGCGAAGATCGTCCGTATCGTCTGGTGATACCTCAAATTGCATGTAGCACCTCTAAAGATCTAACTTCTTCGTCAAGACCCATCTTTGACATAAGTGTCACCAATCTTGCGACAACTGATTTGTTTTGAACTTCTTTCTTTTTCCAAGCAAACTCTATACTTGGCTTAACTTTTGGTTTAAGCAAGTCAATATGACTACCTGGCTTAAAGTCAGTATATTTGGATCCCTCAAAGTGCCTTGGATCGCCTTTGAGGCTCGCTCCGACAAACTTCGAATTATTAAGTTTGTTATAGCCCTTGCCGCATCGCACATACTCTATGTTATTTGTGTTAACAATGTATCTGGCAAATGCTGCATAAAGATCATTCATATCGAGCGAAGTCTTCGCAGCAAGCGTTATCTTGTTTCCATGATTCGTCTCGACGTTATCTAGAATAATACCGTTATCCTTTGGAACAAAGTGGAAATAAGACTGAGCAACAATTTTCCACTCTCCATCTATCATTCCTTCTAACAAAAGAACGCCAGCTAGCGGATTAATAAATGAATCTATCGCTGCATTTTCTCCAACGCCGCCTATTCTCTGACAACAGCCTGTATCAGACCCAACATTAAAATGATATGGGTCTAGATCTTTTAATGTTCTAAATCTGAACTTGCCGCCCGGATCATCATAATTTAGGTTTAGAAGTCTGGCATCCTTCTTCTTAGCATTCTTAGCATACTTAATCATCACGGAAGATTCCTCTATAAGTTTCATAGAGGCCGCAGCAGTCTGAATGATTGCCTTCATCTTGATATCTTTGGCATATTGTTCAGGGTTCGATGCTGTTTCCAATATCTTCTTTATCGCGGCATCAAACTTGTTAAGTTCTGCCGAATTTGCAATCTCGTCGGCCCACTTTAGCGAATCATCAGGATCTTTATTTGAAGCAAACAATTCAATATACTTTTTTCTCAACGAGGCAATCTTGCCGCTCAAATCAAATTTATCCCAATTTTCAATCGGATTCTCGTGGCTGAACTCTTTTGCAACAAACTCATCAAGTTTCATCTCTGCTGTTGGATTTCCTAGATTTGGTCTTATCCCATCTTTGTTAGCGCAGAGCCTTGAGAATGAGTTAAGTGTCTTATAGAAGAATGTTTCATCGGCGATGAGCTTCGAATCAATAAGTTGTCTTATCAACTTACCAGTCTTTGTTTTCTCGTCTTTCATGGCCGCAATGCCGCCTTCAGAAGAGTAAAGCTTTGTGCAGGTTTCGATGAACTCTTTTGATATAGTTGTGTCGGAATAGAAGTTGGGAGAGTTCACCAGAGTTCTAACGTAGTTCGTTGGTATCTTCGAATGATTATGAATAAATGCGGCAGATCTGACAAGTCTATCGACAGCGATTAATGGCTCTAAATTACCAACCGGAAGTGTTTTTATCGCCTTCTTGAGATCTTCTATATCCAGGTTGTTATTTCGTTTAAAGTTCATAACATTTGTTGCGATGGTCATTATTAACTTTGTATCTTTCGCTCCAACATACTTCAGAATTGGTGCTATGATTGCATCAAAATACATTATCGAACTAAGAAATCCCTCTATTATTACCTTGTCAACTGGGTCGATCTCTGCGTCCTGCAATCCGTAAGTAACGAATCCTAATATCTTCTGAACGAATTCTTTCTTTGAAACTCCGGCAATTCCGGCGTTATCAAATAGCTTATTTATCGTTGCGCTTATATCTCTAAATCCGACGCCGCCCAATGGTTGGGCTACAGCATTTGTAGATAGAATAAACTTTGAAACGTTGTCTATCTTCTTAAGATCGCTCGTTGCATCAAGAACCATCTTTGGAAGAAGATCGCTGCCAAATCTAGCCGCGCTAACCCTGGCGAATATCTCTGCTATCTTCTCATACCACCACGAACCGTATTTTGAATTTATCGTTTGTATATCTTGCTCCATGCCGAACTCGCCAAGCTCAACAAATAACTCCTTCATAGATTCTGGCGCGAGCTGCTTATTGCCAGTTAATCTAACTCGATCAGATTCTATCAGTTTAGTCATTATGTTATAATAGTCATCTAGACTTGGACTAACAGAGTTGAGATATTCCATCGGCATAAGAACTTCTTGTCCGGCAATATCAATCACACAGTTTTTATCATGCATTTTGATATCTTTGACGAGATATACTCCATCAAAATCTATATCCTGCGGAATCGACATTGCTTCGATCTGCCGCCAAAATCCGGCCTTCTTTATAAATTGGCATCGTGATCCGATGGCCGGTGGACTCTGAAGAATGTCTTTTGTTTCATCAAATATTACTTTCGGTGGTTTTACAAAAATCGATTTCATCTCCTCTGCAACGGAATTTATCATTGCAAAATTAGCATCGGCGTTGCCCAATCCCTTAAAGATCTTATCAACCTTATCATATCCTTCTGGATTCATCGAATTCTTGCTCAACTCTGTTGCTAGCTCATATCTGAGCTTTACTTTTATTTTCCCAAGGGAAGAACTTATTCCATTTTGTTCGTCATAGCTACTTCCAAAGCCTGCCCATCTTTTGAATTCTTGCCCCGCAAACGCTGGAGCTATAGCATTCCAGCCAGAACTAGTGGCTTTTACGGTCTGATTATATGTACTGCCAAACTTATAATCGATATTTGATAGATGAAACATTAGCGCTTTGGCTACCGACTTTGTCATTAATTGTTCTAATTCTGGAAGCAGATCAATCTCGGCATTAGCAATCATTTCTTCAACAGAGCTTGTCTTTGACTTTTGAACGAATCCAAGAATCTTTGAGTTAAACTCACTCGGCGAGAACAACATATTGGTAATATCTCTGTTACCAGTATCAGAATATGAATTACCGCTAGCGAGCTGCATCTTTACGAAGTTCTCAGCAAGCTGTGGATCTTTCGTTACATTCTGTATCACGGACATAAATGATTTAAGATTTGGTGATCCATTGTAATCTTGAATAAATTGCATAATCTTTTCAAATGGGGCTTGTTCGTACTTCTTATTGGAACGTTGTTCGTATGTAAGATTATCGATATCTATTCCATATTGAAAGTATTTATCTTCAAAGTTCTTCTTTGCCTTCAAAAATAGCGCAGCGCGAACCTTCTTTAATATATCGTCCATCACAACTAAGCCTATTGATTTCAGCTGAAAAACAACATCGGCAACAAGCCGTTGCATAACCTTCTTTTGGTTAAGATTATATCCAAACAACCTCTCTGTAAGGTCTAGCATTTTTTCTTCTGGGCCGCCAGAACCAGCTGGAAAGCCTCCGAATTTAGCGGCCTCGGCAGAATCGTTAGATGCAACTCGCCTTATATTTCTATTGTAAATTTCGCGAATAATATCTGGGCGATATTTCTCAATCCAACGAATCATTTTCATCGATTCTGGTTCTACATCGGCAAGAACCTTTGCTATCCCAATAGAGATATTATTATCAAAGTGTTTTATAAATTTGCGCCAAGCATTAATCGACTTTCTAGTATGTTCATTATAATCTTCCTCCATTGATATGGATGAACTTTTTACGTTATAATCATAATTAGGAGATAACTTATCTTTATTCATTATATTTTCTTCGAGAAGTTTATTAAGATCCGAAATATCAAGTCCGACGTGAAGATTATTGGAATGGTTATGATAACCCTGTGCCGCGAATGGCCTAAAACTAATCCTTTCTATTGCAAATTTCTTAATAACATGACTGAGGTACTCCGTTACGGCAGCGAGAGATTCCTTGAAACTTCTAATCTCTGATGAATCTTTCGGCGTAAACTCTCCCGGAGTTATTGCCGCAAGTTCTGACAAAAGAACGCTGTGCATTCTCTTTAAATTGTGCCATCTATCCTCAAGATCCTTCTTCTTTTTATCAACAACGCTCTTTACTATCGGCTTGTCTATCTCTTGTTCTTCCTGCTCTATCTCGGCGTATTCTTCTTCCCATGCGATGCCATTCTGGACTACAAGATCTTTTAATTCTTTTCTAAAACGAGAAAGAAGATCACTGTATTCTTGCCATTTTTCGCCATATCTATATGGAACGACGCCCTTTAGAGAAGCATACTCTGGCTTGCTAAGAATAGTATTCTTTAAATCCGCAATCTTTCTACGTTCCATCATGAAATGATCAACTTCTGTTGGTGTTCCGCCTAGCTGTATTGATTTCGGGACACCCTCAAACGGCAGTTGTTGCTGCTGAAACCCCGGACTCCACTTCAGATCCGGAAACATATCCAAATACTTCCTTATCCTGTGTTCTTTTGATTTCTCTTCGTTTTGTCTAGCCTGCCAATCCCATTGTCTTTTTGGAGCCTCACCTATACCAAATTCTTTTCTAAGTTCTTCGCCGAGAATACCGCGATGTTTGCTAGGATATTCCTCACAAAGTCTATCAAGAACATCATTCATAAACTCCGCTTCTTCACCTGAAAATCCGTAGAGCCCAATAAACTTATCAAAGGAAAACCACATCTCATCATTGTGCGGAGGCTTATTGAATTCATCTTCTGGTTGCTCGGTTGGCAAAACAAGCTGTTCCTGAGCTAGTTTAAGCAATATTGGGAAGTGCAACCCAGATATTACGCCCTTGAGAACCTCCCTTTCGTATTGGAAGTTGTCAAGCATTTCAAGAAGAGCGGTTAGCTTAAGACTCATTTATTTGGTTCCACTACAGCTATGAGAAATATTAGCAGGTAGTGGTGGCTTCTTGTTAGAATTCCTAAACTGCTCAATTACCCGATTGAGTGTGATATATGATATATAACCCTACCAGAACGGTTGGCGGAAAATAAATAAAAAAACAAATATCTTCAGCTTATTTTGGCAGTACAAACTTTGACTGCCGAATGCCTTAACTACCAGTCGTCGTTATTATCTGGGTTAACTTCGTATTTCCCAAGACGAGACTTATGGACTATCTTGTCTTTTGACTTGTCCATCCCGGCATCTTTGAATGCGTCCTTTGCATCTTCTAAGTATTCCCAACCAGAGCAAATTTTCCATTCGAACCTGTCGCCTAATTCGTTTGAACCTAGCGATGTCAATACATAATAGACATAATCTGGGTTGTTCATAATCTCTGGTTTTTGCTCGTCTTCTCCGGATAACTCTCTGGCTATATCTTCGCCGCTCATTCCAACTTCGCCAATATCGTGCAAATCAGAATCGGGATCTATGCCTTCTTCATATTCGAAATCAAGCTCCGGATCATGTGATGCCCTGGTGATAAGTAAATCGAGCAAGTCGGCCTCTTTGGTTAAACCGATTGAGTCGAGCTTGGTCGCTATTCTAACTAATTCTTTCAACATAATAAATCTCCGCTATGTATTTGTCTAACAATAGTAGTAGAACTAAGCATCGAACCAAACGATGGTCCCGGTGCCTTCTCTTATTCCGAAATTCTGCGGTGCGAAATCCATTCTTCTTTTGACTCCAACTTGGAAAAGATAGCTTGCAATAAAGTCTTTGAGCCATCCAGGTTTTAAAACTTCATCTATAGCAACCAAATCATCCGTAATCTGTGCCATTGATCTGATGGCCGGCTCCATTGTTTTTGCCATCGTATCTCTATTCGTAGCATCTTTTAGGTTTAATATATCTGCGGCAACAAGATCTGAGGTAAATGGTTTATTTGATGCCTGCCCGAGGAGCCATGACATTTTCGTTAATATCTTTCTTATGTGGTTCCAGTACATTGCTTCAGCTTTTGGCTTGTCTAATGGTGATTTGTTCCACCATTCTGTATCAACCTTCTCCATTATCTTCCACCAAAGTATCCCGATCTTTGCTGATCTCCACTGGTTGTCTGAATATCCCAAGTATGGATTCCATAGGACATCAAATATTCCATTGGCATAAATCATTGGCTGATAAACTAAGTCTTTGTCGCTGCTCTTTTCATGTAGCGATTTTATATCAGACTTCGTTACACTCTCCGGGTCTTCCGGTGTATTTGTGGAGTGTTGAATCTTTAATACATAGCCTCCAGAATCACTTGACGATCTCCTGCCAATTAGATATGCTATTCCCTCTCCGCCCTTTCCAAGCTTCTTGTAGCGACCATCGGCAAAGTCGTCTATTATGTTCAAATCCCTTATGTTGTCAGATAGAAAGGAATCGAAGTCTATGTGCCTTGAATCTGGTAAATCTTTTAACCACGGATAGTGTTCCGTTATATCGGCTGTTCCGGCGAGGTCTGGCGGATACTCCTTTCTTATGACGAGCTTACCCAATGGTAGCGCAATCTTTGTAATTTCTTTTGATGCTAACTTGCCAAGCGCCGATTGTAAGATTTCAAGTCTTTTCGTCATGCATCGAACCACACCAATCTTCCGGTTGATTCTCTAATGCCGAGGTTTTTCGGGCCAAAGTCTGCTTTGTTTCTGACTGCCATCTGATATAGAATACCATCTATGAAATCCTCTAACCATCCAGGCTCAAGCGCATCGTTATAGTATTCAATGATATCTCTGTCTATCCCAGATGACAAGATTAGACCTGAGATTCTCTTTGAGAGACCGCTTCTTGTTCCGGCCTTATCCGCATCTAAAATTGTTGCTGACTCTGGACTCATAATGTCAGCAGATTCTATTGGTTGGTTTCTTATTTCTTCTTTTTCGAACTCCGTCTTTGCTTCGGACTCTGCTTTTGCCATGGCGAAATTCTTTATGTATCGCAAGATTAACTGTATTAGCGGCTCTATATCTTTCTTTCTTAATGGATTGGTATTTGTCTTCTCTATTATCTTCCACCAGGCAATGCTCGATACTTGGCTATCGAAGTTTTTTATTCTGAACGTTCCGCTGGAATGGATAACTACCTCATGAGAAGCGCCAGAGTATTCTTCCCAAACCGTGTCTTTTGTCCTCTTGTTGTCTTTGTCTGGATAATCATTTATCGGCTCGAAAGTTACTTTTAGAACATAAGGCTCCTCTCCGCTCCTTTGCTTTCCGATTGCAAATGCCACACCTTCCGCGCCCTCTCCAATTAGTCTGAAGTTACCTTCTGCCAGCTTATTTATTCTGTTTAGATCGGCTATATTGTCGTTGAAGAATTCGAAATTATCAACGTTGTAAAAGTGCCTGCTGCCTGACAAAAGATCATATATGTCATCTTGGCTTTCTAGATCTGTTACATCGGCCGCAGCTTTTGTTAGGCCGAGACTACTGAGAGCTACTGATAACTTTGATAGTCTGCCCATCTAACATTACTCTTCTTTTTTGCGGAGCTTATGACTTGGAGAGAACTCATGTTTATCAGGATAGTTTGACATCCTTTCGATAACTTCGGAGTATTCTTTATTTGTCAGGCCTCCCATACCGGGCCATGACCTTTGGACATTACGATACTTGTTGTCGAGTTGTCCGACAAGTTTAGAATCACTGCCACGATACGATCTTTCATAAGGTTTTACTTGGTTGGCATCCCACGGAGATATTGTTCCTTTTGGTCCTAACGCCGTTGATTTGCCGCTTAGTCCATCAAACTCTGGCGAATCAATCACATCAAGAAACTCGGGGTCAGCTTCACCGGCCTCTTCCATTATTGAGACTGCCTCCTCTGGATTAAGTATGTCAGATTGTGGTTCATTTTCAACCCAATCCAACTCACCTAGAGATTCTGTGACATCCTCATCATCAAAGGCGTCAAGTCTCCCGGCTACTTTAACTATCACCGAATCAATATAATCAGCATCTTTTGTTAGTCCAATTAGGTCTAATCTATTTGCCACTTTTGCAAGTTGTCTAAGCATCATTTGTACCTCGGATTATTCATTCCGGAATAGAGTCCATTCTCGTCAACGAGGTTCGTTAATACTTTCATTACCTCGGGATCATCAGAGATGCCAAGTGCCTCACCAATCTCTTCCGGAGTCTTACCGGGAAACATATCTGTCACAGTTTCATTTGCGAACAACATAGTGAGAAGTCTTTCCTCTGGTGAAGTCTTGCCCGGATTGTTATAAATGGGCTCCGTTGACTCGATGAGATCCTCCTCGGATAAATCATCCGGAATTAACTCTTCTTCAAGCTCTGAGGCTAACGCCAGAATCTGCATATCAATAAAGTCGGCCTCACTGGTTAGCCCGATTTCATCCAGTTTATTTGCTACTTTCACCAAATCTTTTAACATCTTATTCTCCAATAGCAGAGTGCTATTTCTATATGAAGAACTAATAGTAGGTCTGTTATAATTACCCGTTGGATCGAAATCAATCTGTTCTGCATTAACCATCTTTATGGTGGACATATCAAAGGCACAAAGCTCTTGTTGGCCACCAGGAAGAATCTCTATGAGTCCTTTAATACCGATTGATAAAAGCTTTTCTCTTCCTTCAGATCTGCCAAATGTTTTGACAAGTTCTCCTATCGGATACTTACCATGATCGAATAAGCTAACTCCCGCAATATCACCATAGTGGTTAAGTCTTGCTATGCCACTTTCTTTTACCTGGTTTATTAGTGCTGAAACGGGCCCCCTGAATCTTTCCGGTAATCCTGTGGTTAGATTATAAAAGTCTGATGTGTCAAGCTCAACGGTGTAAAGATAGGCTGGGCCTCTAGCATACTTTAAATATGACTTTGCGCCGCGTTCTCTATCCATGAAATAAACGCCGGGGCCAAGGACTCCGATACCTTCTCCCGAACCGATATGATCAAGACTAAACTTATCTCCGGATAACTTGGAGCCGCCATGATAAGCGGTGATTATTCCAGAAGAAGATGACTTAGTTAGTTTCGCAGTCTTTGTTTGCTCTGTTGCGAATCTAACCCGATTTGCCGGAATATTTTCCAAGTAGGCCGCAGTTTGTGTTAATTCGATAGCAGGATCTTTGGCCCAACCATAGAGCAGATCGTGATAAGATATCTCGTATTCGTCCTCTCCGAAGGCTTCGTGAGCCCTTTCGGCATTATCGCCAAACCATTCGTCTTCAAACCAGATTCCTTTTTCATCAATCATTGCGGAGAAGTCTGAGGCCAACGTCGGAATATCGGCGGCCAACTTATCTTCTAAGCCATCGAGATTAACTTCGAGAATAACTGACGAACCATCTCTATCATAAGGTTGGTTTACTTTGGAGAGAAACACCGGAATCATATCATAAATATCGCGCATATAGTCTAGGGAGGCCCTAGAATAATTTGGATCAGAGTTGATCTTTAATCCTTCTTTGAGAATCTTTTCGACATTAGCCGGAGTTGTGGTATGAAACCATGTCATGTTATTCTAACAAAAAGTAGTAGGTCACTTTGTCTTTCTTGGCCTCAAAAGATAAGGAATTTTAGTCACAAAAAAGCCGAAGAGAATCCCAACCCAAAACGGTTGAAACTCACTCCGGTTTCCGCGGCAACGGCGAACGATTTGTTATCTGACGTTTGCCACCGTCAAGATGTTTTGTCATTCTTAGATGACTTCCAAAACAATGGAAGTCCTTTTTTGTTTCAGACCCTCTCGGCGCAAGTCCTTTAGACTGGCGATTTAACCTGGGTTGTTTGTGGTGCGGCCTCTTAGCTCCGCAAATTCTAAACCTCGATTATCTGAAGTTTTCGAGATAGAATAGATGACTAGATTATTTATGTTTCCTCGCCATCTAACTGAGGAAATATGGAGTTGTTTTCTTCTTTCACGACCCAACTATGATGATTCTCACATTCAAAACGCTGCTGAGAGACTCCATCGACAGTCTTTGCTCCGATGAAATAAACGATAGATGGCTCGGTACACTCGGGACAAGAGTTATCTTTCTCTGCAAATCCCGGCCGTGACATGTACTCCCATCGCGACTTCTTTGGCCTGATAACTGGCGACTCTTCGTTCACTTTTTCAGTGTTACGGTTGGTACCCCAAACCTAATGACACGATTGGTTTCCAGATCAATAGTCACCGGATAAGGATAAACCGTGACCATTCCTTCGACATAGACCGGAGTAATCGATCCATCGGTTACGCAAAAGACCCACGTTGCGCTGGTCGTTACATCGTTGGTAAACAAACCATTCGGTTCGGCCTGTGGCAATACTCCGGTTCCACCCTGAGCAGAGGCCCAAGCAATAACCTCTGGAGAAGTAAGCTGAGCACCAAATGGAATCGGATATCCAGAAGAAGGGCAGCTATCTTCAATCACTCCGGTCTGAGAACGCCAGACGGCCCAAGTCTGAGCGGCATCCATTCGGGCCCGATAAAGACCAATAACTCGATCACGCTCCAAAGAATAGTCAAAAGTCGGAACAGGCTGTCCAACAAGATAAACATCCTGCTGACGATCAACAACTTGCTTTTCCTTGCTGCGCTGAGACTCGTCAGCGCAACCAAAAATCATCACAGCAAACAGACAGAGGGTTAGTTTAAGCATGGTACATTTCCCGGTTAGTAGTTGTTCATTTCTGAGGTTTGAGAGTCGCTCGGAATCTTTGCAACGAGACGACGCATCTCGTTTTCGAGAAGGGTTTTCTGACTGTGAAGCGCAGGAATCATCGGATCACCGACTTCAAGTCCAGCAAGCTGAGCGTCGATCTTTCGCACCGTTTCGAGCCGATCATAGAAAGCCGCCGTATTTGTCTCGGCATACTGACGAGAAGATTCAACAACTCGCCGCTCGATAACGGTATGCGAAATACCCGAAACACCATAACTTACGACACCGAGGATAGTCAGCACAATAAAGATGCCAATTCCCCATCGCATGAGGAATCCTGCTGCTTGACGTTCGGTAGGAAGATCGTTATCCATTAGTTACTCCAGTTGTTATTATCGGGTTGTTCTTTTTTAATCGCCAATCTTTCGCCAATCTCGATTACCGCAGGAAGATCATCCGGATAATCATCAGAAATAATGCTACAAAATACTAGAAAGTTCTCAGAATCAGATAGGTCATTGTGTGACTTAAGTGTTATTTTTCTAATATCCTCATCAGAGTTGAAGCTATATGAGAAACCGCCCGATGCAGAATACGAAAGCTGCCAAATTTGTTTTCCGTTATCAGAAGTCCTACAACAAATCGCCCTCTTCTTTAGCCCGCCAAAGCCCTCAAATGCGTTAGGAATTATGTAAAGAGTATTGCTCTCTGGCGGAGTACATGCTCCATTAACCGAGTACAGCGTCGCTGCGATAGGAATAAACTTATCTTGCGGCACTTGCTTAATTGTTGGACGCACTATATCACCAGTTGTTATTATTGCTTCCGTTACTCGGAATATGCTCGACCGTTACGCCAATCTCTTTGGCCCAAGCAACCACATCTTCGAGAGACATATCACTCGGACAAATCTCGTAAGACTCATCGGAACACTTTGACTTGATATGTTCTAGACATGAAAGACAGATGGCTTGCTCAAACTTATCAAGTTCTTTTGGCGCAAATCCGATAGCAATGTTTACCATACTTTCATCACCAGGACAAAAGACGCACAGTCCTCGCTCTGGTAAGTTGTGTTCGGCGCACATAATAAACTCCACTAATAGTTATTCCAGCCCATAAGGGCATCAAGCTCATTCCACATGGAAAGGTTCTTTTGATTATCTGTGTCAGACCTCAAAGCACCGCGGAATGCGCGATACTCTTTATGATACATATAGAGTCTGGAATCTTCATTCTTCCAGCAAGACTTAACATTGCAGATACGATCTGCAAGTTTTACTGAGATTGCATCGGAACCGCATTCTAGAATATGTTTATAAGAAATCGACATTCTTTCTTTGCGCGACAAAGATGAATCAGAAGTTACGGCAGAAACAATATCGGCAACTCCAGCGCCAAACCCTTCATTGATCTCTTCGTAGGTTATGTCGGTATCTTCAATGATGTCGTGAAGCCATCCGGCACAAACAATATCATCAGAGAATCCGGCATCATAAAGAAGCCTCGCAACCAACATAAGATGGCCGTCGGCATAAGACTTGTTGCCATACTTCTGAAAAGCATGGGCCTGTCTTGCGAGTTGCTCTGCGTAGTGTTGCTGACTTTTCATTGTACTGTGTTGTTAATTGTCATGCCGGGAGTCCCGATTCTCCACCCGGATTTTGGTCCCTTTTACGGTGTTTCCACCGTATTAACTAAACCAACGCACTATTTTGATGGATCGTAATAGTTGTGCTACATGAGTTAATTTGAATAATTCGTTTATTATCCGTACCTCTTCTTCAGTTCGAGATACTTTGCATACTCTGGGTCCATCTTTGCCCTGTAATGATCCGTCTTGGTCCAAGCCTCTGGAACAAGACGACGAACACCACAAATCCAAGCGTGAAGCTCGTTCTTCAAAGCTTCTGCGCCACGATCTGACATTTCGCCAGCATAACCGGAAGCCTCCTTTCGTTCGGCAACCTCTTTGCTGATTGCGTCCTTGCGTCCTTGATGACTTCGATCTCTTCGTCTGTAAGTGCCATGATTTATCCGGTGGTTGAGAAGATATTTTCTTTTCTATTAGAGAGAAATGCCATGATAAGAGCGACATACTCTTCGACAGTATGGACATCATTCGTCGGACAGATGGATATTACTTGGCGCAAAGAAATGGTCGATTTGATTTCAGTTGTCCTACCAATCACACAATATGGAAGCTTGCAACTAAGATAATACCTATCTGATTCATCAGCAAGTTGCTTGAATTCGGCCGGCATGAATACCGTTTGAAAGTAGTCAAAAATGCTGATGTTCCTACGATTACAGTAGGCTACTACATCTTGGAAACTCTTTTCATAATTAAGCCACGAATTCTTCGTAAGCTGCTCAAAGCACATAGTAATCGAATTACATAGTCCGTTGATTTCATCGTCAGTAATGTTTCGCATAATATGTCCGATGTGACTTTGTAAGATGGCGCCGTGTTCGTCAGAACACGGCTAACGTTCTGCCATAAAATCACTCTGATAAGAATGATCTGCGAAACTGTCGTCGTGTCAAACTACTAACGATTTGGAAAGATTCTCTTTACAATCTCGTTTGCAACACTTACATCGTTTGGGCGCAACTCAGTGATGATTTCCAAAAACTTATCAACACGATCATCGTTCGAACCGACATTCCAAGCAGAGTGAATTTCCGGCTCCGTGAAATTATAATTGAATGATCCATTACCGAGAACGGTTACGATCCAATCAGTCTTTGAATCAACCACTCGGTAATATGTTGAATCTTTCAATGGCTTGTAAACAAAGTCTCCAAGAAGGCCACGATTCAAAAGCGTGCTAAACGCTGCCTCATTGATATCTGCGATGTCGGACATGATGCTTATCTTTCCTTGATTCTGATTGTTGAGTCGCTTTTATCTTTGGATTCGCCAGCTTATTATTGCGCCTAATGCTGGTGGCGTTTCACCGGCTCACGAATGAACCGAGGAGTGTTGAAAGTTATTTGCTCGACAGGACTTTCACCTGCAATATGGCCCTATTCCCGAAGCATCTTATTTGGACCACACGTCGTATATAATCCCTCGACGTATCAAAGGAGTCCGGTGGAACGCTGACTTTATGTTTCGTCAACGAGCAAAGTGTATTCTCTCGCGGAGCAGAAGTCTGACGCATATTGCAGCGGCAAAGGCTCTAACATTCCGCGAAGATAAGTCGATCCGTTATGAGTTATAACCTCTGGAGAATCTTTATTGAAGTGACTAAACCCAAAAACAACGACAATCGCATTCTTTCGACTTGTTGAATATAGGTAGATTTCGTTACCGAGATTGATCATTTTATCTCAAAGGTGATTGATACCACGGATGGAGTAGTAGGCTTGCGCTCGGCCCGTTTACCATCTTTCGCTTATGAGGCGACAGCAACGCCGTCTCGGTCATTGACGTTGACCGAATCCCTGTGGTATCAAGATTGTTTGGAAACCTTGCGGAGTTTACCGCAACTTTGTTTACCCTTTCGGTCCACTCTATGTGGCCTGCTCTGTTTAAGCTAAGGTTTCCAAGGGGCGACAGGTAACCGGCTTTATACGGTCTTTATGAGGCGAACCTCGGCTAAAATGATCCGAGAACATCTCGGTACATATAACCTGTCAAAAGTGATGCTATCGTAGAATATCTCCATCAGGAACATCTTCATTGAATAATCCGACGGTCCATGAACCATCTTCTTTTATGATAATTATCTTGCCGTTGCCAGGAGTGACACCCACTATCTTTGATGCGCTACTTCTTTCTTTGAGGGTAGTAGCATCAACAGACAATCCGTCGTGGATGTCTCCGACTCTTATATCTTTATACTTCATTGTATACCTCAAAGGTTATCTCGCCGGAGTTTTAATCCGGATTGCTACCCAAACGGTAGTATCCTAACTTCGCTTAGTTTCCTTTGGCGAGGTCATTTAGATGACGAGAAAGGATGACAGGTAACCGGGTGGGCCGGTTTTAGCCGTGATGATTTTTATCATCTAAAAATCCCTTTCGGGATGGCGACCTGTCAAAAGTGGGGCCAAGTACCAGAGCTTACTGGGTTTGTATCACTTATTATATGACTCTGTTGCTCCGCATGGTTAGCGGCAAAGTCAAATTACTTGGCATAAAGTTTTGGTGCCGTCAGAAATCTCGGACTGTTTTGCCCGATACTCTTATCCGTCGCTATCACTCGGATAACGAGTAGAAACCTTATCTTCCGGGAAATTACAAACAATGCTCGAAGCATTTCCAGCTTCGTTTACCCAGCACTTAGTTCCATCTGGCATAGTCTTTGCCTGATATAGCTCACGCCAAGTGCCGAAGTCACGAGGCGAAGTTGTTGCAGAAACATCGTGACTGTTATCACAAGCAATGAAAAACAACAGAGCCAGCATCGAAAGTCTCCGAGATTTATTTACCTTGGGCGGCCGGGTTTTGGGTGTTTTGTTGCACCGTGTCCCGGCGTTTCGTTCAAGTCATATGGACATTAAATCCATATCCCTCAGAGGCAGTTTAACCGTCGATATAGGACGGCCACAAAACCGAAACAACCGCAACTGCCAGCGTATTGTTGTCTCGATTGAAGCGGGCTGCTTTGGTCGCGTGGCGTCCTTGGCATTACCCGATGTTCGTTCGGAGTCTGCAACTTTCGTTAGAGCCTCTCCTTACACGGCTACTATATCCTGCGGCAGCAAAGTTTACAGAAGTTTTGTGCAATGCGCTAACTCGGCGTAGTAATCCAAAACGCCGGAATATTCCTCAGCTAATGGCGCCGACAGTTCTTTTTAATCCCATTCCAGAATCTAAAATGACCAAGTTATCATTAGAGTTCCAACCGAGGTTATCAAGCCAAAGATCGCCAACACCCAAATCAAACTCTTTTATTGCCGCAATCCATTTGGCAAAGTGTGGATTCTTCATAAGAGACTCAACTATCTTATCCATAGAATACCAGCCTTTCTTTTTATCGGAGAACTTCTTCGACATATAGTCCATAACACCGCCAATCTTCCATTGGTCAGCCTCGTTCCAAAACTGCGGTGTTATTATATATTCAAGGGCGGCCATAACAACCTCCCAATCATCGGCGTTGTTTATTCTACCTAGTCTATCTGAATAAAAGTAATCTCCTATCTCTGACTCAGAAGTCAGCGGAGTTACTTTCTCTTGAAGCATCCAAAGTCCGTCAGGATCTCCACCATAAGAAGCTGGAAATATATCGGTATATTTTGATGATTGTCCAACAAGAAGGTCGCCCTGGTTCTGTTGAACTGATGTTGTGGTTATTTCTATTAGAACTTTTAACACGACATCTTCTGAGCCGATATTGAATACGGCACGATTTCCTCCGATGCCAACCATCTTGAATCCGTAACCCTGAACCAACCTGTCTCTTATCTCTTTGCAATATTTCTTGCCATAATCATCGAGCATTGCCGGATATTTTTTTGCCATCTGATCTGCGATCTTTATGACGTCCGACATTACTTGTTCAACGCGAACTAAATCACTGGCGTAGTTAGCCCTCTTAAATAGGGAGCGAAGCTCACCATATCTTTTGCCGGCAGGCATTAATAAAATGCCCCAACATCAGTTACCTTTACGTTGCCATCTTTACCAATCATAACATTTGCTGGTCTTATATCTCTCCAAATAACGCCATGTTCTTTTAGCCACATTAGCATTTCGAAAAGCCCAGAGAATTCTTCCGTTGGCCTAAATCCCGAATTAGTGGCTGGGTCGCCACCTTCTGCCGGGAATGACATTTTGCCGATGTCACTAAGCTTATCATCGTTGTCGAGTAAGTAAAAGATTTGTTTTTTAATATCGAGAAATTGTTGATCACTAAGTGAAGGATATAGATTTGCCATATGTATAATGAGTGCTCTGCCAACGTCTGTGGCAGTCGCTGTGCTAGAAATATTGTTATCTGAGATGAGCTTTGATAACTTACCGATGGATATCGGAGGAAGATTATATTCGTGGTGCAAAAATTCATTAAAATTAGAAACAAAATCTTCAAGGGTGCTACTAAACGAAGACATCGAATGTCTTCCCTCACGCATTATGCCAGAAAGACTTTTGTTTAATGGAGTTAATTCCTCCATTACTATTAATTGGTAATGCTCCTTCTTGTAATTATAAAACTTCCCCAACTGAATTGTGCCTTCATCTAACAGATAAATCTCTGGCAAATGTTTTTTAAGATTCTCTGGCATTTGTTGCTTCAATGCCAATATCTTTTTCCAAACAGCAATATCTTCGTTTAACCCAACTGCTCTTGGGTCATCGACATCAAAGGCTATCTTGGCGATTGCTGGCTTTCCGTTATAAATAACTCTAAATACCTTGCCAAAAGAACCCTTTCCGAGTATATCCTTGTTACCAGCAACAACTGGAATTATGCCTTTATCTTTCAGTGAGTTTATCGCCAGTCTTTCTTTTGTTGCCAGAATGTCAGAGTCTGGTACTGGAGAAATATTGCCGGCATATTCATCTTCTGCGATTGGATTTGTCCCAAACTCTTTTTCTGCTTCAGCTATATCATCTTCTGACATCTCTGTTGGAGGTACCAAGTGCATAAGTTGTGCAGCTTCTTTAGATAGTCCAAGGCCTAAAAGAAGTGATGACAGTCTGTTAATATGATGCATATCTTTTGGACAGATATTAATAGGGTGGCGTTGTTTTATTCCGGCATTTATTTGCCGGAGGCAGTTTTGAAATTAATCGTGACCTTTTCGGTCGTTCCAGATGGAGCGATGATAACGATTATTTCGGAGAGATTATTGGCATCAAAAGCATTGGCCGTGTCAAGCAGCTTATTAGAATAGTCGTCTCGGCCTCCGTTTAGAAACCTATCGATATAATATATCGCCTTGTCCTTTGTTGCCGAGGCGCCATAAAGAGTTAGCTTGATTCTAACTCCATTTATTTCAACCGATTCGTTATTCATCACTATCCTTTGCTACTTCGATATGAATAGTTTGGTGACCGCCGCATTATAATCGATTGTCAGATATGCCAGGTTTAGATGATATATCCTTCCGTTCTCAGAAAGCAGATCGACAAACGTAGTGTGTTGTTGTTTTGAATACCCTCTATCAACAATCATAATAACTGAATCGACCGATATTACAAGTCCTGTTAATGGCAGTAGTTTTACATCTACTCCTCCACCACAATAATCAACAGGAATTGTAGCGTGTAATCCAACGATGAAGTCATTCATTTGTTAATCCTGATCCAGGCATTAATAACTGCGGTTGCAAGACAAATATAGCGGCCAAGATCAATTCTTTCTACATCGGTAATGGTTTGGTCTGTCGCAACAACCATCGCAGAGCCAAGCAACGAAGAAAGATTATTCATTGTTTTTCTGCCACCAGGTCTGCCAATCTTTGAGATAAGATCGAGCACACCAGAGTCAAGCTCTTTTATCAACTCTGCGGCAGTTTTCATCTTTTATCCTTCGATTCTTTCTTAACCTTATTCATCACCATGTCGGCAATGTCAGGCAAATTGTCCCATTTCTTGATCAGCGGCCTAGCAACTGCTATCTTTTCAGATAGTACCGCCTTTTGAGTTTCATCTTCAAATGTGGCGCCGTCAATGATTCTATTTGAGAATTCTATAAATAGAACCAGCATGTTTCTAACGCGCCGCGCAACCATGTCGGTTTCATATGTCGTGTGATATCTTTGTAGCGTATTAATATTTGATGAGAATAACTCTATACGAGATAGGCCGTCCTCTGCTGTGATATGCTCTTTCTCATCTGGTTTTTGTTTTGTTTTCTTTGGTTCTTTCTTTTCAGTTGAGGTAGCTTCTTTTGTATTGATTTTGACCGAGACTGGTTTCTCAGCGACAAGTTGCGCTATTACAGACTCTTCTTCTTTGATTAGAACCCTTCTTTTTTGCTCAAGTCTGCTGATTGGGCCGCGATAAACAATAGGCTCGGAAGTAACTTCTTCCGGAAATAGTTTAACCGATGATGAAAGTGGTTTTTTCGCCATTAATTCTTCTTCTCTTTATTCTTTTGATAATCATTTTCTCTTCGAATCTCCCAGTGTGAAACTCTGGCTGGTCTGTACTTTGCAATAAAAATCAAAAGTACAACCAAACAAAACGAAATAATACAGCACTTAATAGCAATTAATGTAGCAACTAATGCAGTAGTTAACACTAGTTCCCTCCGATTAGAAATAAATACTCGTCACTTTTGAAGAAGTCTATCACAATCTTGCCGCGAACTCTTCCGGAAAGTCGCTCATCTATATTGAGAAGTCGTTCTGCTTCTTCTATCTTGATAAGAACTGAATACAATAAAAAATTATTCTTGGATTTATATAAAACTTTTGAAGCGGAATGACACAAAAATCCAATAGCGTCCGCTAGGGCGCAGTTAATAAGTGACCTTTTAGAGCCCGTTCTCAGCTTTTCATTAAGATAAGAACTGTATATTGCCTCAACTGCTAGTGATGTTTCTTCCATCTTTTGATGGTCAAAATTCCAAATATCAAATGACATTATATTGTCGATCAATAATAAAAAATCACCGCTGATTATGTCTGACGCATCACAGCGTTTTACTGCATCCATTACAAACATCGCACCAAACATAATTTGCAACCGGGACGTGACCATTCCAATCGGCTTATCATTCTCAAATATTTGGCACCCTACTCTTAAGTCCTTCTGTAGCGTTTCTAACGTAGTAACCGTTGATTCGAAGTCTGTTACAATTTTATATGTTGGAGTAATCATTTTGATATCTTTGGACTAGATAAGAATAGCTTTGTTATAACTTCGTTTGGGTTGAGTTTAACTCCATTTGAATAATATTTGTCAATACTTCCATCATCAAACATGATTACCAGAATGTGGTAAGATCTAGACTCTCCTCCGATCATGTGTACAGAACTCATAACATCTATAATTATTCCTTGCGTTCCATTATGACTGACCGTCACAGTTAATCCACACAGATGGTGCATCATCGTTCCGTATATCTTTCATCGGGATTAACTGTGCCGTGCTCATTAAACTGACCGTAAGCCAACGCCAAAGCATAACGGCAATCATGAAGACTTGGCAATCCGGTGTAACCTTTATGCTGAACAATTCCACCGGCGTGACCAGCGTCAGAAACAACATAAAGAGTCCAGACGCCATGATCGCGATAAAATACTGTTTTGCGGCCAATCTTTATAGCGGCGTCGATGTAGTCGTTATCAGGAATACCGCAAACTTTATTTGCTTTTGCTCTGGCCTCTCCGGTCAAAAACTCCCAGCCATCAGCGGTCATAGCAGCCACTTTTCTTTCGTGGTTCTGTTTCGCGTGCTGCTCTAATTCTTCTGTCGTCATTAGTTTTCTCCGGAATCTCTCAATGAAAGATAGGTGATTGTAATTGCTCCGACTAACACAAGGCTCGGAACGAGCCAAGTAATCAGTAGCAAGAGGTTGCCGAGGATTGGTTCAATCATTTGTTGCTCATTTGATTTGCTCGGACTTTAATCTTTCTTCTGCTTTATCAAGCGCAACGCTTATTTCTGTAATGTCTGAACTATTGCTAATTATGCCGTCACAAACAGAGTCAGAGAAGTCATCAGTGTGCTGATCTAGCAGATACTTGTTGTTCATTGATTCTATGTCACCAACAACATAAGGAACTGTTATGTCAGTTGCATGCCTTGGAGGTCTGTCAAACCGATACACTATATCTTCTATTGCCAGCTGCTCTTTGAAAGATTTCATAAATTTTTTCCATTCTTTTATTGTGTTTATATTATTTGTTTGACACAAAATGTTTCTCCAAATATTTTATAGCATTTTTTAGAATTGCAACATTGTCTTTGCAGTTGCCAAGAAGATGATTGCAGTTAAAACACAGTATGCCGCGAATTTTACCAGTCTCGTGATTGTGATCTGTATGCCATTCTCTTGTTGTTTCTTTGGTTTTGCAAATACGACATTGTTTGTTTTGTAACTCAAACAGCTTATTCCACTCTATACTATTTAGTCCAAACTTCCTAATCCGACTATTTTCAGATTCTTTAACGCAACAACAAGTCTTACATTTGGTTGTTGTCTTTTCCTTGCCGTTATCTTTAAATTCATAAAAATTACCAATCGGCTGCTGTGTTTTGCAACCAGAGCAAAGCTTTTCGCCACTATTAGTTTTTTTGAGCCAAAAATTGTATGACTTGTGATCTGAGATTGGCGGCGCTTCAAGCTCTAGCGCCTGCTCTGTTGTCCAGCCCTTCTTTATTCTTTGAGAATAATTAGTAATGCCGGGACAAAGAATAGAAATAGCCTCGGCTTGCGACTGATATTCTACGCCATTCACAACTAGCTTTTTCATACTCCATTCGTTCTTACTTCCCATTTAACACCAAATACTCTATGGCAGATAACAAAATGCTTGTATCATCTTTTGCGTTCCCAAGGAGAAAATTACAATCAGCACAGAGTATACCTCTTGTTTTGCCTGTGACATGATTATGGTCGGTTTGCCAAGTAAGTTTGTGTTCCATAACGCCACATATATCGCATTTCGATCCCTGCAATTCGAATAGTGTATTCCAAGCATCTTCATCTAGACCAAACTTTTCTTTCCTTGATCTGTGCCTAGAATACAGCATTTCGCAATTTCTACACCATGAATTTATACCGCCGTGATTTTTTGATTTATGGCCATAATATTCCGAATATTGCTTTATCTCATTACATTTTGGACATTTTCTTTCTTTTGTTTCTCTAAGACATCTATTAAGACTGACCCTGGTTGGTGGTGGAGATATTCCGAAACACTCATTATCGGTCCATTTCCTAACCCTTCTCATTTCAACTGTTTTTACAGTTATTCCGAATGCATCACACGCTGCCCTTAATGATTCATACTTTATGTTGTTTAATATAATAGATTTGCCCTTCATTGGTTACCTCTATTATATTATACTTTAAAAGTTTCAAAATTAAGATATTTCTTCCTCATCAATAAAGTTTATATTGTCCTTTGCGCCATTTTCCAAAAAGCAGAAGAGCGGCAACTTTTTCTTAAGGCACGAAAGATTGACCGGAACCTGAGGATCTTCCACACGAAGGACTATTCCCTCCATCGGATGATTGCCGAGCTTATCTTTTCCGTCGCCAACATAGTCTGCGATACGTTGATCAATCTCAGACTTATTACAAAACGGGCCAACGAATGGCACAGGGCGAATATCTTCGTTGTGCATCTCTCGAATTCTCTTTAGAATCTGAGTCCAAGACAACTCGATCTTCCCGCAAGTCATACGGTATACAAAGGCTGCGACTTTTCCAGGTTCTACGCCATAATCATACTCTATGTGTTCCCCGTATTTCTTAAATGCTTCTTTCCCAAACTCCGCGTCTTTCTTATTCACTCCGTGATGCTGAATTGCTTTGCCGTTAGGCTGAGTGTAACAGAGTTCGTAATAAACAGTTTCATCTTTGTTAAGTCTATCTCGAAACAATTCCTGAGCACGGTGCCTATAGTTAGTTGGATCGACAACTTCTTTTAGAGGATTATAGTCAGTGTTTCGGGTGCCGCTTACCAAGAAATACTTGGTAACATCAGTTGACTGACGATGACCGATGAGGCTCAGAATCTTGTGCATCGCAATGTCATACCATTTGGTCGGCGGATTAGAGTAAGAACAAGCTAGATAACCAGTCCTTCCTGATGTAGAATGAATTTTTGAACTTATGTAATACACGGCAGTTTCCGGCAGATTTCTTTGATGCCTCGCCAATTGAGAAGTATCAAAATGACGTTCAAAGCCCGAGATTGAAAAGCGAACCTTTGGCTGGCCCGGTTTATTCTTTTCTCCAACCATTCGTTCTCTGGTTGCTTTTGTAAAGTATTTCTCGCAAAACTGATGGTTGTTGATAGTGTCCAGTTCGGTTGAAATTGGCAAAGAGTCTAGGTTATTTTCACCGAGCCAATCGAATGCGTCAAACTTTATGAGATATCCGTTGCTCACCTCGTTTCTCAATTTGATAATCTTTACTCTGCGCTTCTCGTCAAAGAATCCAAACTTCTCAGGATCTTTGTTGATACCCTCACCCTTTCGATACTCATTGTTGTTCGAGATAAATTCGTGACTTAGGCAGCCGCCCTCAGCGCAATACACTGCTTTCATTCCGTCAATATATTGGCCCCTGCCAACCACAACCTGTTCTCCCGAGTCGGTTATGCAAATTTCAAGTCTGTCACCCGTCGGATGTGACTTTACTTTGACTGTCGTGATTATTGCCTTGTACATTTCGAACCTCTTGATGGTTGCTGATTCTTATCGCCCAATTTATAAATTTATCTTTTGTAAAATCATTTTTTGTCCAATCTTTCTACCAAATCTTGTGGTCTAATATAGTAGAAAGAACTTCTTTTCGCTCTATATCCAAGCGCAACCTTCGTTTAATATTTCGAATCACATCAGCCTCTGTTTGTAACGGATAAACATTATATGAATCATGGTATGGCTCGTTGCCACAAACTGTCTCTTGACTATAAGACATTTCGTTCTCTATGATATAATCTAATACGTTTTCTTCTTTATTCGTTTCGATTCTCCTTGAGATATATAATCATCTTTTCTAGCGTCTTAATATTATCTTTGACATATCCTAAAGCAAGATTACACCCACCACAAAGAAGCCCTCTGATTGCGCGGGTTTCATGATTATGGTCAACTGATAATGCTCTTGGCAAATCTGTTTGGTGAATTCCACAACAGGCGCAATGTCCATCTTGTTTTATAAATATTTTGTTATATTTTTCATGAGTTATATTTATCCCTTGTTCTTTCCAACTGTTTATCCTCTTTGCTTTTTTGCTAATATCTGTTTGCAGATATTTCGATACACACTCCCTACACCTATATGTAAAACCGTCTTTTTTTCGGCAGTCTTTACTAAACATATCGGTTATTTTTATTTCTTTGCATGTAAAACATTCTTTTGTCATGTTGGTATAATCTCCATATGGATTATACCAAATTACATAGCCAATAAGTTTGATTATTTCTCAAAATATTTTCAAAAAAGATTAGGCTGCGAATTGCTCTGATTTTCGTACCCATAACACATATTGCGCGTTGTAATTACGCAATATGAATATTGCCAGATATTAGCGAAACGAAACAAAATATACATCTTATAGAGCGTTGCAAAATCTGCAATGTATTATATAAGAGGTTAATATGTATAAAATTATAGATACGACAGAAGATGGTTACTACAGAGAGTTGCCGGAAGATTGGTCGCCAGTGATATACTGGAACGGTAGTAGTTATGAGGTGCCGAGATTCTTTGATGGAATGTCAATATCAAAGAATTTTTGTAATATAAAAAATGCAGAGATTTATATTTATAAATCGCTTGACATCATCACGACTAATCGGGACTATAAGTAGTGGCGGAATGATAGTCGGCATCTATAACCCACGGATCATTACCAGTTGGACACACTATATATGGCGAAAAATAAGACACAGCATCGCCAGTTACTACGAGCATGGTTCTTGTAGAACTCTCAATTGAATCGGTTGTTTCTCCGGTTATGGGATTTCTGATGGTGGTTGTTATTATTATGGGATAATCAATTTTATTAATTTCAATTCCGTCATCATAACCAGGATGATCCCCAATTGCAAGATAACCGGCCGGAACAACATCCCACGGTTGAACTCTAACTATTTTTGTTTTTTCAGAAGAAACATATAGTTTGCTATTGTCGTAGTAGTTGCCACGAAGATCGTCATAATTGAATCCCGACTTGTACAAAGCACAATTATTATATATCCAAATCTCTTCATATGGCTCTTTTCTTTCCGCTATGTATAGATAACCACCATGATATATATTAATTGCCGGCGTGCAAGGATCAAGACAAACGCAGCACCAAAACCCGATCACGCCAAGTCCAGCCCAATTTTCTAGAATTTCCACAACCATTAGAATTTCTCTCCTGTTATTTATTTATTTTAATGTTCGTTATTATCCAAAGGATCTTCTGTTGGAGTCCGGCCTGACATTCCTTCGCCACTAAATAGTTCTAACTTTTCCAATCCATAACGGCGACACATACCACCGGATGGCCTGACAACGAAAGCATCGTTATCAGTATCGTTAAGACCAACAACAATCGATTCGTCATCAGCTATATTTTTACAAAGTAGCCTGTCATTTGCGACAGAGTATTTGCACCTTGTGATTTGCGTTCCGATTGAATATCGGTACCGGCCAAATCCGCAAGACAAATCAGATGTTAGATATAGTTCGCCTTCTGAGGCACCGACCACGACCTGTGTTAGTTTTACAGTCGGACTATATTCGTACATTGCACATGATAGAAGCGCCACAAGAAGTAATGACATTAGAATTTCTCCAAAGAAGACGGCCTGTTGATTATATCAGAATAAATTGTATTACGTTTGTTTTCGATTGTTTTATAGATTATAAATATAACTACAAGACGATAGTGCCATGGTAAAATCACATTGATTCCCATCTCTTGAATCTTCAATGAGATACAGATCAAAACAAGCCGAAAAGATAACATCATGGTATGGTGATGGCGCTGGCATTGGATCACAAATAAGATGATATCTGTTATTCTCGGCGCCGTCAATATCATCTCCAACCATTTCTTCTGTGTTGCTGCCGCATAGCGACTTGGCCACAACAGAGATTTCAACAGCATCATCGCATTCGTTTGGCGTATGGTGCAGGGTAGTTACTTCGTAAGATGATCCGGACACATTCGTATCGTTTTCTGCCGTGATTTCTTGTTGATTATCGCATCCGATGATGATCAAAAACGCGATAGTTGCTTTATTAAGCGTCATGATGTTCCCTTAGTTTTTTGTGACAAGTTGCGAACAAGATTTCCAGGCCCTTGCTATTGCGGCAGGAAATCCGACCAACGATATTTCTATTCTTTCAGAGTCGTTTATAACGATAATGGCTTGCTTTACAGTAGAAAGATACCGCGTATCATTCTCGTCTGGTATTTTAAAAAACCTTTCACTTTCAACAAGCCAAACCCAATTGTATGACAACCTCACATCAGAAGTTGTTTCAAACATTACTCTAAACTTGCTCGTATCTTCTGATGTCGCAACAAAGTTGTCAGACACTACCCATTTTTCTCGCGGTAGATAAATTGATATATTTTCGACGACTTTATTATTCTCAACAAAACACTTATAGTTAATAGCCTCATTCGGTGAGGCGCCGGCCGATTCAGCAAAAACAGCGTAGTAGTAACGACCACCATTATCTATGCCTTTTGGAAGGCTAATTATATTAGATTGTGGCTTTCGTGGTGCCACATATTTTGGCGTAACGTATGTCGGAGGACTATAATCGTCCCAACTCATAACTCCGCCGTGATGGCTGCATGTTCCCCTTCCAACAGAATTGGAGTGAGATCCATCATTACAAGTTGTAGCAGATACAAGCGATACCAACAGTAGCAGTAGTGACATAGTTTCTCCTTAATCTTTAGAAACTGATTAGTTGGTCTGAATAGTGCCAATCACCAGGTAATTTGATTATTTCGCCTGTAGTATCTTCTCCAAAGATTTCTGCCTTGCCAGACCACATATCTCCGATAGCTATCGTTCTATCATAGTCTGATTTCGTAATATACGAACCACACTTATCATTATTAAGTGATCCAATTTTAACATAAACAATTTTGTCTTCTTTATTTTTGATATATTTATTTTTCATTTTTACCTCGTAATTATTTGACCAATCAGATACATTCATCTTCCGCCTCCGCTAACTAACCATTCGGCCCATTCTCTGCTGCCCCGAATCGCAGAGTCTTCATCTGCTGTTATTACGCAGTCTCTACCGCACAAGATGCTGACTATATTTTTAGCGTGCTGCGAATCACAAAGATTGATTATCTCATCGATTTGTTTGTCATGTGTACCATCATTATAATGTTTACCATGCTGAGCCGCAAAACATATGATTGAGCCATCAGAAATGGAAAGAGTTGGAAGCATCAAATTACTCTCGCCAAATTACCGTAAAGCTCCTCTGCGGAGCAGCCGCAAAGACCACTCATCTGAGCATCATTTACTTCAACGATAATCCAATCGCCAGCCGCAGTCTCGGCTACATCCAATACAAAGAAGGTACAATATTCTGAGACAATCTCTGCTGCTTTTCTAACTACTTTTTCTGCTTCATCAGAGTAGGCCGCGTCAGCCTCGGAATCTGGATGACTCGCCCGCCAATAATATCCTTTGCAAAGTTGGTGAATTTCTCCGGCTTGATTCTTGACCCAAAAGGTGCGCCATTCATTGGCTATCGGCAATCCGTTTAATCCGATATCAAGCTGCTTCAATGGGACATATTCTCTAACGATGATTCCCTGATCGCCAATCAAAGAGTCGCCCAAAAGTCCTGCCGCGACACGAGAAACGTCAGTCTTTGTCTCGGCAAACATTTGTGTTGCCCAATTTTGTTTCCTACTGTTGACGCGCCCCTTAACCACGAAAGACATATTATCCGGAAGTCTCGACCAGTTAGACCAAGATTGCGGAGTTAATCCTTTGAGGACGCCGTAGGGTCCACCCCATTCTAACAGATCCGCGATAAACTTATGTTCTCGATATGAGTTAAGAAGCTTTGAGCTTCTATGGGCCAAATCTCTTTCGAGTTCTTGATACCAGGGCAATACAGAATACCTCGCGATAACAGAAGAATTATCCGGAATCAGCACCCGAGAGTCAACCGTCGTTATATGCTTCGAGGCGATGGAAAGCTCGTTTTCCATATCAATATCGGAACGAAACAGAATGATTGGTTTGCTATGCACTTTAATCTCACAATAAGGTTGTGTTAGTTTCACTTTATTCCACTTTCTTTTTCAAGAGTTTTTTAATCAACTCATTATCTTCCGCAGCGGCATCTTCGATTGCCCATTGCTCATCTTGCTTCTTGATCGGAGCAAGCCATTGTTCTTCATAAATCTTCCTAAGACCATTTGCAAGCTGATTGTAATAAGGAAGAAGAAGTTTATAAATATAACGGTCAATCTTTTGATAACGTGTCGGCTCAGGAGTTACAATTGGAGGAGGTTCTTTTTGAACGAACCACTTCGCGTCGATACCACAGCCGCCATAGGTACTCCTCCTATTACTCTCTACATATTTGAAGCCATGAAACTCACCAACTTTACACCTATCATACCGTTCTCTTCCAATATCTTCCGGAATGCAGAACTTGCAATCTCGGCAGTCTTTGAGATTTAGGAGTTGTTCTTTTGTCATCTATCACCATTGATAATAAGGATGTTGTCTTATTTGTTAGATAACGACCAGAATAATAACCAATGCGATAAGTACCGATCCAATCTGCCAAAACGGCGACCACTCGACATGCCAAGAAAGCTCAAGTAGTTTCGGAAAGAAACTATCAACGTAGTGATTTCCGCTCGGATAACAAAACATTGTTCCGCAAAGCTCTGGATCACCAAGAGACATCGAAACATTGGCCAACTTGCCATACTTTTTGACGGTCAAAGGATGACCGCAAATATTATGCTTGTTAAACTTGCAATCATGACATCCGAGAGGCATTACCATTATTTATTACCTTTAGGCCAAGATGGAAAGTGCAATTTCAAGTTGTCAGTTCTTGATCCACTATGAATGTTTGAACCCGACCCATGAATAGATAGCGGAAAGATCAGACTATTTCGACTGCAAGGCTGACCAATTCCAGATCCGCAAACAGAACAGGCAACATCAAAAGCATGACACTCTTCTGCATTCATTCTGGCTTCTGCCTGATCAATTGATTCAATTGGAAATTTCGGAGGAATTCCGGCATCAATCCTATCAAGTGCTTCTTCCAAGGACTCGTTCGGATCTCCACCTTTTAACGAAAGATATGTGCCGCATTTTGAGCAAGCTTCGAATGAAGCATGGGTTCCAATAGTGATCATAGAATGTGTCATCTCATTCACCAACAGACATTTTATATCCATTATAAATGATCCCTACAACACAGCCGACGATAAGAATAACCACACCAATCGTGCCGCTTACTGCGATTACATTCCAACAAATCGTTGCAAGTCCTGGCGAGATCATTTCTTCTTTCCGTTTGGTTTATTGTTTAAACTCAGTATAAATCTTCTGAATAAAGCTCGTCTTTATTTATCTCAATCTGATAAGCGTCGAAGGCAATTTGAGCCCCGGTTCGCCTATCAACAAACAATCCGCGCTCTGTTAGGAATCCGGTTTCATATTTACTTAGACGGCGCAATTCTTTCCACTCTTCACCAAACGCCAATGTAATCTGAGGAAAGATGCTGCAATGACGATGCCCGCAAAACACAATGCCGCTTTTAATATTGGGCGGTTGATGAGGATATTCTTTATCGTCATTAACCCAAATCGCGGAGCACAGAATCTTGTCGCTCAAAGCTTGCGCCATTTGTTAATCTCGGCCACAGTCTCCATCGGACGAGTAATTGGGGCATAAACAGCGGACACACCATACTCATCGAGCAAAGAAATCATTCTTTGTGACGCCGGCTCGTTTGTCGAAATAACAACAACCGGAATGCTCTTTCCGATAAGCAACGTCTCGCAAACATCGTAGCCGTTGATCTGATCCCTCATATCGTGATCCAAAAGAATCACGTCGAAATAATGGTGTCCGCCATTGATGTAGTATCGAATCTGATCAAAGCCAAGCGCAACAGTAATGTCACAATTGATTAGACCACTATTCCGAAGAATATTTGCGCGACTCACTTCATCATCAATCATTAGAATTTTCATTTAGGTCCAACTCCGCAACAAACAAAGAGGAAAGCTAAAGCAACAAGGAAGTGCCACGGACTCGGATCTGATGGCCCGAAGAAATACAACAAAAGAATAGCGCAAGCAAATAAGTAAATCATCTTAGAAAGTCTCCACACAAACCATACTGCCGGTCACATATCGCGCCATATAACAATGAGTTGTCGCCGCCACATTCGGAGGAGGAACAATCTCAATCCAATCATATTGGATGATCTCTGATTTCGGAGATACTTCTCGCTCCGATTCGGCGTTTATCACAAAGGTAGAAAGGCCGATACCGATCAGAAAGCTTCCGATGCAGCCAAACAATACCCACAACTTTTGCATATCGTTCATTTTCTACTCCTAGTAATAGGCTGATAAAATCAGGGCGCCAACACAGGCCATCATGAGTCCTGCAATGATTAAACTCTCAACAAAGTTAAAAGTAGAAGATGATTTCATTCTGCTTTTATGAGTTTTTATTAATAGAGTCGAAAGGCGCATCGCAAACTCCAAACGCGAAAGCCTCGGATAAACCGAGGTTACTTCGTTTGATTGTTGAGTTTCTCGACCACTCGCTGAGCAACAAGCTCCGCGAAATTTTCTTGTTTCTTTTGCTTCTTTGAGGCTTTAGAAATTCTTTCCTCTTCATAACAATCAGGACAACCAAAATAAGCATTATAAAGCTCACCGTCTTCATGCCAGCCATTGTTGGGATGAATATGACAATGATAATGGTGCCTACTAACGACTACATCGTTGCATCTTTTGCAATGATCGTAGGCAGAATGACCAAACTTAAAACACTTCGCACAACGGAAGTACGATGTGACCCAGCGGAAAATGTCTTTGATAATATCTGGCAAACTCATCATACACCCTTTGCGCGGTTATCGATCGCCTCTTGAACGTACCACGGGATGAAAGAATAATTGCGAAACTCCTCGCACCAATACCGCTCGCGGTAACGATTTGCTTCTTTCAGAGCCTTCAATCCTTCGAAAGTCTCAGACACTCCGAGCAACACATCGAGAAACCTATCGCCCTGCCCGCGCCGCTCAAACAGATAATAAGGTCCAGCGAAGTCCGGCTGGCCTGGAATATTACTCTCCAAATCTTCCGGTACCTTTTCAATGAGGTTTTGACCGTTGATACAGGTTAGGACGAGGCGCATTGTTTTCTCTCCGGTGACATAATGTAAGCACCGAGACAGAATTGTCAATCGGCTAACAAAGAAACTTCTCTGCTTTTCTTATCGCCTAAAACCAGCCGCCAATCGAGACGTTATCCCAGGAGCCAGCGGAACAGTCGTTATTCCACCAATCACGCGCAGCCTGACGATGTAAGGTAATATTTTCTGCCGTCCTATCATTGAAGGTAGCGCAATCCTTGTCATGCAGAATTGTTACGACCTTTGGTCCGCAAGAATGGTTATCAGAATTGTCGTCCTTTTCCTGCGAAAGAATCAACAAATCAAGCTCTTGCTCATCAGTAAGCTCAACGGATTCAATCTCGGTTTCATCGGTCATATCGTACATTTTTGTCCCTCAGTTTGCCGGTCGTCAGTTTCGCGACGACCATACATAACCTATATGCTTTGACAACATGTTTTACAGATATTTTCTAAGCGCCGGATAAAGCCGACTTAATGATCTTTTTTATCCACCAAACCTGAGCCGCGATACCAATGCCGGAATAAATTGGGAAATAAACAAATATAAACAAAAGAAAGCTTGGTTGTATCAGATGACAGAGTAACGCAAACAAAAGGCTTGCAATAGAAGAATAAAGTACTCCGAGTCCGATGTCGCTTGTCGTTGGAATCTTTAACAGACTCTGCTTTAACTTATCGTTATTTGCAGCAACGACAGGAGTTGGCTCTTTTTTCTCGATAACCACAACTTCTTTTACTTCTTTCTTTGACAGAGCTACTTCATTCTCTTTTAGCTTTTTGCGAAGATAAAGTTGTTCGACCTTTATACCGGCAATCAAATCATTGCCGTTTGTCATCATAGCCTCTCTTATGGCGGATTCGATAATTGGAGTCGCGAACTTGCCGTCACCAGAATCTCCGACAAATAGAAACTCCTCTGTATTACGGGAGTCTTTCCAAATAACAGAGGTATTCTCTTTGATTAAGGCATGGATATCTTTGTCAGAAATCCAAGATGGAACCCTCCATTTGTTTAAGGTGATCCAGGCCCCACCACCTGCTTTATGGCTATAATCAGTATCCTCCAGTCTCTCTTCGACAGATCGGGAGGTTTGTCCTAGGTTAGCCCAGAGTCTTTGGTTACCATTCGCCATCTGGATGTTCCTATCGCCAGCCACAAGATATATCCATTTCTCATCAGATGTTGGATGATTAGACTTGGCCCAGTTAAAGTTATTCCATTTGTGGTTATCAAGATTCATAAAGACATCTTACTGCGATTAAGCTAAAGTTTTTGCTTTTTCTAATCCGGCAATGAAAGCTTCGGCCTCATCCTTTGTTTTGAATCCAAATCCAACTTCATAATCATCCGAATCAACAACATCCCAAGTAGTTCCTCCATCGATCTCAACATCGCTTGGGTAAATAAAGTATGACCCATCTAAAGGATCGCTATAATCTGGTGAGATATGCTCTGGATTTGATTCGGGTGAATCTACTGCCTCCGTTGGTTCATCATCGAACCCATAATCATCCCAATCGTTCGCAATCTTCTCAATCATCTTGTCGAGGAAATCTGCTTTTTTGGTTAGTCCCAGAGAATCTAGTTTGGTTGCTACTTTTACTAGTTCTTTTATCATTATCTACCTATAGTATTTTAAAATATCTGAAATTGCACGTTGTATTGCACCAATATTATCTGCGGCTTTTCTCATATTTGTATTTTGGACAATCATTTGTTTTTTAAGAACCATGATCTTGTTAAGATTAGTTCCGGGAGGAACCAATACAAAGCGATCACTGAAAGGGTCTTTTATGGTGTTGCCGTCTTTGCCTATACGGAATTCTTCAGATTCATCAGATTCATCATAAGATCGTGAATCATCGGCTATATCTCCATCATAAGCGGGTCGCCGTGGGCTACGATGTGGCAAATTATCTTCAAACTCCGGAACAACATCTACATCATCTATCTCCGTGCCACCAGAATCTTTTCCGGTCCAGTCTATATCATTATCTGTTGAGATTTTTTCAATCATTTTATCAAGAAAATCTGCCTCTTTGGTAAGTCCGAGTTCATCTAATTTGGTTGCTACTTTTACTAGTTCTTTTATCATTTATTAATCCTCAAATTCTGCCAGTGTATCTAGCGCGAGACTTCTAACGTGATCTATCGATAGTCCAGATTCTACAAGGTCAACTATCGCATCTTTTAGCGCAACCTTTCCATCCTGAATCTGTTGTGCTACACGACGGGCCGTATCTTCACTAAGAAACTCTTCTTCATCAGTCAAGTCTTGTGCTAGTTTAGATATCATTGAGTCTAAAAGATCAGCATCTTTGGTTAATCCAAGCTCATCTAATTCTGCCGCAATTTTGACCAAATCTTTTATCACTCTACACTCCAATATATTTATTATTCAAAATTAGTAGATTGTTTTTGGCCGCTCTAATTATTCCGGCAAATAATCTTGCCGCCGGCCTTGACTCGGATTATTCGGTGCTTAGATTGTGATGGCCAAAGGTGTATCCAATGAATACCGAATTTCTCGCCGCTTTGTCTGCCGAAGTAACCACTGGAAACGTCCGGCGCATTCCTCACAAAACTCTTCCGCTTTCTATCTACAATTATACCGAACACTGTCAGTTCGGCAAGTGTTTTAATGAAATCAATTCCATGTGTCGTGGACTCGTCGTTCACGATGATGGAACGATTATCGCTCGTCCCTTCAAGAAGTTCTTTAACTTCGAGGAGCTTGGTGATAACAAGACTGATTTTGCGCCAGAGAAAGTCCGAGAGATTTGGACCAAGGAAGATGGATCGCTGATTGTTTGCTTCTATTATGATAACCGCTGGATTTGTATCACCCGAGGTTCCTGGGAATCTCCGCAAGCTTTGGCCGCTCCGGCTCTGTTGAATGGGAAGTTCTTTCTAAATGCTCGCATCGACTGGACTTATTGTTTCGAACTTACCGGGCCGTCAAACTTCAACGTAACTCGCGGTTACGAGAAAGATTCTTTGATTCTTCTCGGCGTCATTCAAACGTCATCAGGTGAAGAGGCCGACAGCCTAGGTCTTTCCAATATCGCAGAAGATACCGGCTTCTCGATTCCGAAGGCTTGGGAATGGAACGATGACTTCTATAACCATATCAAGCAAATCAATAACCCGAACTTCGAGGGCGTTGTTCTTATCAATGAGGATGGAAACCGCTGCAAGATCAAGACCGAGACTTACGTTGTTCTTCATAAGACTCTGACTGGAATTACTCCGTCTCGTATCTTCGAGCTTTGGGAGATCAAGCGGTCAAATGGTTTGAATCTCGCCATCGAAGGAATCCCCGACGAATTCTTTGCTGAGATTAACAAAGGAATCGATGACTGCGAGCAACGCTGGATTGCTTATCATTCCAAGGTTCGCGCTGAGTGGCTCGCTACGATGGCGCTGATTGAGGCTGGAACGTCTCGGAAAGATATTGCTATCGGTCACCCTGAGCTTCGCCATGTGTTGACTGTGGCCTATTCTAAGACCGATCCAGAGGGTGTGGCTTATATCGAGTTTTGCAAGGCTGGAGGCTGTCCAGAGTAATGAATAACTTTGTGATTATAAATAAGGGCTGTCCGCCAAGTGTTGGATTACCACCCGGAGAGATATCAATGAATATCTCTTCAGAGTGCGAGATATTTGCTAATGGCAAACTTCTTGGAATCATTTCGGCGAAACATCATAAGAGGCTTGTATTTGACTTTATCAAACATATCGTATCAATGCTATCAAAACCTAGCGAAAAAATGATTGAAAGATATAGCCATGAAGCGGAGTTACTTACGAGCAATCCATATAATTATACTGATTGCGACAATTATATGATAAGGATCGCTCGCTTGGATTACGATCCAACCACCGCATTTGGCGCAATTATTGATACACTATATTTTATTATATCAAGTATCCTACTGAAGGATTATTTATTCGATAAGGATAGATCAAATGTAATAATTGGATCTCTAGCTTTTGCCGCAGAAAAGTGTGGGATTTATGATGAATACTCCTGGCAAAGTCAGCACATAATTAACTATCTCAAAAGCAACGAATATCTGTTTGATATGGCGCAATAAATGCTCTATAAGATAGTTAGCAAAAATGCGTCCGGCAAAATTAATCAAGTATATTGTCCCGAGATCTCACTCTCACGAACAATAACCAATGATTGCGAGATTTTTGAATACACCGGAATCATGATAAATGATCAGGCCGTGCCGGATGATCTCGGAATAGAAACATATCTTGGCCCAATATCGTTTAAACACTTTGTGAATATAGCCATTGGGCTTGCCGCAAAAGCACTTGGTGAAATAAAGCTACTTGTCAAAAAACCTGAAAAGATTCAACGTCATGTTGACTTCGCTAATTTTTTGGTTAGACATTTTGAGAAAGGTAGATCATTGAAAGAACTCGAAAAAAAGTACATATCATATTTCTCAGTAGTAGATGGTGGCAGATTTTCATTAACTTATGTCAACCACGACATATATTATTTGGTCAAAAATTATATTTTAAAAACAAACTATGAGTTTCGTATTGATCTACTATTAGCCGATATTCACAGGGCGAATATAGAATATAAGAAAGACTACAAACATGACTTTGGATTTACTAAGCTGGCCAACGAAAGCAGCCAATTTGTTCTTGATTATATGAAATCCGGGAGGCATCTTTTCTAATGACCTATAGTCGAGATAGTCTGTCAAGATTCAAGATAGTGACAGAGCGTGATGAGATAATAAGATATGCTTCGGATGGATACGATTTATGGGTTTGGTCCGATCATGGTTCGTTAATATTCGAGTTGTATGATGACAAAGAAATATTTATCGGGATTCAAACAAAAGATGCAATGAGTATGCTCCATCGGACGTTTTATAGAGATGGCGGCACCGCACTTCTTGGTGAAGAAATGATAAAATATCTAAAAACAAACCAATGGTTATTCGACCTATGATCAAAACAACAATAAAAAAGCTAGAGGGGAGATATTGTTTTGTTGACGAATCAGGTTCAGAACATTATCATAACAATTTGTTTTACACTCTTGATTATGTAAGATCCGGTCAGCCGATATACAAAATGGTGAAAGGAGAAAAGAAGTTAATCTGTATAGCTAGCGATGATATGATTGATAGATTTGTTGCGAACTATAACTCTCATCCTGGCTCAAGAGAGCGCAAGATTACCCTAACGAATAAGTGGGCGAAGAAATATATAGAATCATCGACAGATTGGATGTTTGATCTATGAGATCTTTCAAATTGATCAATAGACAACAAGTAGTTTACATCGTCAGGGGTAATTCTTTGTCATCGGCGCTAACATCGATGGTGTTCTTTGGTACAGAAGTTCGCGAAATTAAAGAGGATAAAGATATTTTTATCGGAATTATTTCAAGAGGATTAGTTGAACATGTACTTAATATTTCAAAGTCAGGCAGGCTCAACAGGTACGACTTGATTGCAGAAAGTCTGGAAGATGGATCTTGGATGTTTTATCAATGAGTTATTTTCATGATTTGACATATTCTGTTGTTTATCCGGAATCAAAACAGAGGTTCGACGGATTTTTTATCACAGGACTTCCAAACGTTGTCCACCTCGGCTGTGAGGTTTATGAGATCAATAGATGGAATAAAACAGAAAGGTTTATCGGAATCATAACAAACGGACTCTATGAAACACAGCCGAGCTGTGGAATGTTTCATACTTATCTTGTTGAATATCTGAAATCTGGCAAATGGATGTTTGACCTATGAACAACGTATATTACGAGTATAAAGATAGGTTTAATTTAACTACCGTTGTGACTGATTCGTTGTTCAAAGTGTATCTTCACATGAAGGAAGGCTCGGAAATCATTAAAATAGTAGGCGAGAACAAGACATCGATGGGAATACTTTGTGACAACTTCCTTTGCAGCATCGGAAATATGAATCTCGGAAATTATGGCTCAGAGGAAAGAAGACAAAATATAGAAGATCTTGTCCAAAATCATCTTGAATCCGGCAGATGGCTGTTCGATCTATAGGACATCCCGATGAAATATCACGTATCGTATACGAATGACGCAGATAAGCAACGCAAGGCGCGCAAAAGGACCAAAAGAAATCCATCCTTTGGAGCGACCAAGTGGCACGATATTGCAGACATTCCTGAGCTTTTTTGTATCGATGGAACCTGTCATATCCTTGAGGTTGATTATAATGCTTATGATAAGAAACAAAGTCACCTCGGAATTCTAACGCAGCGGCATATCTCAATAGTCTTTCAAAAGATGGTTCAACTAATAATTGACCGCGACAAGATTGAGCTTAATAAGTATCTTTCGGATCTACTTTTAACGAACGCAGAATACCTCTCTGGCGAAATAACCGTTGATGTCTTTAGGGCAAAGATAGATGACATACATAAGAGACATGATGTTACTAAATATGCCACCACACTTATTGGCAGAGCGATAGAATCATTTGTTTCGGATTATATTACAGTGTCTGATTATACAAGAGAAACGAACCTTAAAAATATCCGCAAAGCATTTGGCAACGAGGATCTTTGCGACGAAACATTCGGCAGGCTTGTTGTATCGTATTTGAAATCCGGCGAATATATGTTTGACATGAGCTGAGGGATAAATGACCGAAAAAGAAGAGATAACTAAATCAAAAGCCAGATATATTTTGGTTGATAATCTCGGCAAAGATAGCCATTATTCACGCATCATCTTTCATGTTATAGATTATGCCTATCCTGGCTTTACAATATATAAGATGGTCAAAGGAAAGAGGAAACTCCTTTGTACCGTGACCACCGGCATGATAGATAAGCTTGTTGCGAACTACGAATCGTATCATCGCCAAGTATGGCTCAGATCAGAAAAGATTAAACTAACAAATAAGTGGGCTAAAGAATATGTCGAATCCGGAAAATGGATGTTTGACTTATGAGAACCATATGAGAATGAGAGATTACAAATATTCCTTCATCGAAGATCCGAGATACCCAGGTGTTTATAGGACTGCCATAAATATTTATTACGCTATCTATTTTAGTGATAGAACATGCGAACTATTCGAAACGCTTCCGTCAGGAGAGCGTATATCACTCGGAGTAATGACAGATGCTCTAAGGGGAAGGCTATTTGACTATCGAAAGGCTGCCGGAAGAGATAGCGCAGGATATGACATAAGGCTTGGTGAATTTTCGGAGGAGTCTTTGAAAGATTATTTTGCCACCGGCAGATGGCTATTTGACCTATGATAAACCAAAATCACAAAATATCAGAACCAATGTTTAAAGTCATAACGGGCCGTGGTGACGTAAGATACGTTGAAAACGGATATGATATTTGGGTTTGGTCCGATGACGATGTTTCTAACGAAGTATTCGAAGTAACACTAGAAGGTGATAAACTTATTGGAATTATAGTGGCGGGTTGTCAAACAGCTCTTTATGACAAATATTTTGCTAATGGTAAGGATGTCCTCGGCGCCAAGCTCGTAGAGTATCTAAAGTCTGGACGATGGATGTTCGGAAAATGAAAAAGACACAAGTTGGGTCTTCCAAATATAAAATAACGAACCCAGATGACATAAAATATGTTAACGATGGAATGAGTATTTGGGTTTGGTCTAGTCTTTATCATAATAACGAGATATTCGAACTAGTTGACGGCGATTGGAAATTTATTGGTATATTACCCAGCGAAACACTTCACATGCTTTATGACAAATATTATCGTCTTGGTGATTGCAGGATGGCGGCCGAGATAATGCGATATCTAAAATCAGGCGATTGGCTGTTTGATCTATGAAAAAACAATATAAAATCTTTGCTTGCGGCGGCTATGATGAACAAATTATCGTTGATAATCTTTTTGATGTTTGGAAGTCTATCAAGAGTGATACGGGAATAATAATGGTTGTTGGCGACAAAGAGATATTTCTAGGAACAGTAAGCAAAGACTTTTTGAACCTTCTTATGAAAGAATATCTCGGCAATGGAATTCACTACAGAAGTCAAAAATATATCGAGTATCAAATGCCGGACTTAGCGATCAAAACCAGACGTTAGTAGTCAGCTACGAGCCCTGCGTAATTACAAAACTTTCGTCTGGTGGGATTTTGGCTAACGACACTGGAGCCTGCATCTGGTTCTTTTATAAATTCATATAAATCGCCAAGGTCTTCCTTGGTCCACGCACTGTATTGCTCTATTAGATCATCTTCCATCGATTGATCTGTGGCCAATTGTCTAATCTGTTCTGCGGCCTCTTCTCGCTCATCTTTGTTCTTAAAGAGATGATATGTTGCAACATATGCAATATCCCGCTTTGATGGTCTGGCAGATCGTTTCTTTGGATCAAATCCAGAGTCTTCGCCGCTATTTAATTCTTGCTTTTCAAAAGTATCAGAGTCATCTTGTGCAAGTTTTTCAATCATTTTATCGATAATATCTGCTTCTTTTGTTAGACCCAACGAGTCTAACCTGCTTGCAATTTTGACAAGATTCTCGATCATAATAAACTCCATATTTATACACAAGACTATTAGTATAACGGAATTTATTTATTGCACCTTTATTCCGGCAATCCGGAATCACCGAAAATGCAACGACGAAAGGCCGGAAGAGATCGCTCTCTTTCCGGCTCATTCGCTCCGCATCGGATGAGATCAGACCTTCGCAATCTTCTCGGCAGCCGCCTCAATCCGGCCGAGATTCTCGCGGAGGAAAGACACCACACCAGCGAGCGCAGTCTGCGAAACACGGGTCGGCTTCGACCCCTTTCCACCACCGACACGGAACGTCACAACCGAGGAATCATCCTCATCAGTCGCAATGGTAGCGTGAAGCATATCCACGGCGCTCATCGTGCGCTGAATCTTGGTGATACCGTCGCGAGAGTAACCCTCCAACGCATCGCAGAAAGCCGGAAGATCCGCAACGGGCACCTCCTGAGTGCCGGTGCCCTTACCACGGGCCAGAGCAACGCGAACCACCGCGACACCGGAGTCATTCAAACCGACCTCGATGCTCTCGCGAGCAATCGTCACGGCATCGGTCAACTTGGGATCAGAGAAAAGCTTGTTGGACATTTGATTACCTTTTTGGTTCAGAAGATACGGAGAGCGGCTGAACCGTTACGCGCTCTCTATTGTTAGACTCTTGAAACGAACGATTCGCCGTTCGCTGTTTGGAGCGGCGCGCTCCTTACACCTCTTCTATATCCTGCCTGCCTCAATCTACATGAGTTTTTTTGAAGTTATATTCGATGAGAAAAAGACCTATCTTGACATCTTTATCCGAGGTGCCATTTGAGCGGAAGGATTATTCCGGCATTTCGTGGTTATCGAGCACTCTATTATTTAATTTATAACTAATATGAAAATCAATCATTCGGAGAAACAAGATGCAAATAGATAAGAAGTGGTTCGCAATAAACATCTTCGTGGTATTCGCGCTAATCGTATTGCTTGGTGTTTCCATTAACTCTTGCAATGATAATAAGTTACAATCTGAGCACTATAGGGAACTGCTGGGAAACGTTCCGAAGCCGCCAGATTTTACAGAGATTAAGAACGAAAACTTAAAGCTCAAAACACTAAATCAAGAGCTAAAGGATTCCGTTGCTTATTTAGAGGCCAAGAAACAAGAAGTAAGATTCGTCACAACTACAATAACCAAACTAGAAGGCGCAGAAACTGTTTACAAAACGCTTCCAACATCATATCAGTATAAGTTGAACGAAACTATTCCGGTCGCATCGTTTGATGTTGTCGATGATAAGTATAAATTCACATCATATGATTTGCAATTCAACACCTCTCAGGTTCAATCTGATGATTCGACATTAGTCAAAGTAAGCGTTATTTCTTCGTTCGATGGTAAAGAATATGTCCTGCCGGTTGAATCACGGGTTATGATTGCGAAACCTTTTATTCCGCAACACAAAATCTTTAACCCTCAGCTTTCTTTGGGACTCGGAGTTAGTTATCCTCTAACTGGACCGGAAGCTGTTTTGGGCCTTTCGTTGTTAGAAGGACATAAAAGAAACTTTAGCTGGCTTATGCCAACGCTAAGTATTAGCGAAATACCGAAGATTGGACTAACTCCATTTTTATACAATATCGGAAAGCCATTACCGCTGATGGATGATCTTTGGCTCGGCATTGGGTATGAAACAGATTTTACAAATCATTATGGAATGTTGTCGGTGACATCAAAACTGTAAGATGCTCAATTTGAAAAAAGCAGTAGACTCTAAAATAGGCTAATGCAAAGAGCAATTCTCACAATGCTCAGTGTGAAGTTTTGGTCTTAATGGCTCTATTAGATTTAATAAGAACATAAGATCACCATTCGTCCAGTTTGGGAAAAAGCGCTCTCTTACTCCAACAAGAGGCTCATCATCACTTCTGCTTATCATGCTATCCAAAGAATCGAAAATGAGCCAAGGCTCACCAATCCCGCTTTTGATTCTATCAAAATAGTCATAAGATTTGGAGATTATCTCTTCGTCAGGGATGTTTCTATCAAGATCATAGTCCGGGCCTGCAAGCTTCTTTATCATTTTATCGATAACATCTGCTTCTTTTATTAGACCAAGTGAATCAAGTTTATTTGCAACCTTCGTTAATCTTTTGAGCATAAAGCACCCCTATAGTTGTGCCACGAAATTAGTAGTTATCTGATAAGCGTTTTGCGGGACGTTGACTTTGGCCGCTCGGTGATTAGATTATGTCGAGCCCGAGAAAAAAGTGTTCCAAAAACTTTTCTCTGACGAACCAAATCGCCCCGATCTGAACGCTCTATTTGACGAGTTGAATGCCGCTCACTTCGGAGGAATAATTCCGAAACTTGAACTTGAATGGAATACTCGGACCCGGACTGTTGCTGGGACTTGTCACTTTCGCCGTTCTGGATTTTTTGTTGTTCCGACAAGAATCGAAATGTCTGATGCTCTTTTTGCGGAGCATGATTATGACATCGCCATGATTCGTTCCACTTTCATTCATGAACTCTGTCATGCTTATTGCGCCATCCAGTTCAATGAGTCTGGTCACGGTTATTATTTCAACAAAATGATGACGCTGATCACTGGCGTTTCTGGCTCGCATCGTTGTCATAATTATGACGTTTCAACCTTGAGAAATACTCGTCAGACATACGTCATGTGTTACTGCGAATCGTGCGGAAAGGACATCGGAAAGAAAAAGAAAATGCCTGCCGAAAAAGTGCTGAATCGAGGCTTCACTCATCGAGGATGTGGTGGCCGCGTTACTTTCCGTAAGGTGTCGGCTAACGGCGAATCTGAGAATCGGTCGATCAAACTCTTCTGAGGCATAATCATCAAAATGACAAACAAAGAAATAGAAAAGTTAATAGATAGCGAGCCATATGGTTGGCTACTTCATCACGGAGAGAGGTATCCTCAATTCAAATTGATGGCAGCGGAAAAATGTGCGGAAAAAGATCCCCATGTTTTCTTTCATTATTGTCTTGAAAAGTATCCTCAGTTTGAATTGATAGCGGTCAAAAAGATCGCAGAGGACGATGCTTGTTGGTTTCTGGAGCATTACGCAGTTAAGTATCCTCAGTTCGCAGTAATTGCATTGTTTAATGCCGTGAATGACGACCACCGCAAAATCTAGTCTAATTTTTATCAGAAAATTCATTGACCTACAATTCTCGGTGCTTATATTCTAAGCACGGAACAATCCGCAAAACCCAGGGAGTCAAGAATGTTTGCCATCGTCCTCGTCAGTCTCGTCCTCGTCTTTGCCGCTCTCAACGCCTACTCTGAGTATGAAAACTCCAAGCCTTATGATGGCCCGATGGCGGAGCGTTACACCAGCATGAAGGGTGAGCTTTGCTACCTCGTGATCCCGATGTATAACTTTCAGCCGCTCGATACTCGGATCGTTCCGATGCACAACTTCGCCAAGAATACCTATGCTCTGCATCCCGACTATCGGCCGTTGCATAACTTCTGGCGCGGTGCGAGTTACAACACTTCGCAGGGTTACTAAACCTGTTGACTCTGGCCGTTCGGTGCTTAGATTATCTCGGGAGAAAGAAATGTCGAATGATCTGAGCACCGAAGCCAAGAAGTCAAACCTCGATCTTTGGATGGAAGTATTCGTTCAATACTGGCGGGATTACCTCGTAAAGAATGGCTGTCCGAAATGGCGAAAGCTTACTTTTTCTGACGACACGATTGCATTATTCCGCCAGTTGTTTGAAGATAAAGAATACTACAGAGAATCAGAGGCCGTCAGTCATTGTGCAAAACACTTTGGTCTTGAAGTTGGCAATGATGGCTGGTATGATTATGTTACGATCAACACTTTTCTTGGAATTGCTTAGGAGATAAGATGGCCGACGAAGAAGATATCAATAGAACCTGCGTGATTTTTATTGTTGATACCAAACGCTATTCTGGTAACTTTCAAACCGAGCTTGTCGATTATATCACTTGCTGGCAAAGTGACCAAGGCACCGATTATGTTTTTCTCGATAAGAACGGCGAAAGCCTTTATGAAGATGATCCCGGATATTTATCTTCTGTTGGCATTCCTTGGCCCATGTTCTTTTCTGATAATGGTGGGCCGGAGATTATGTTTGACACTCCGAAACAAAATATCATGGGATCAGTTGGTGTTTGCTTTGAAAGTCTGACACAGAATCAGATCGATATTATGACGCAGCGAGCGAAAGACTTCTGCGACAATGCCAAGATTCTAAGCGGTAAAGATTATGTCGCAGATAAGATTCCCTTCATCGGAATCCGAGTCATGAAAAAGACTGTCGGCAAGTCAACCTACAAAGAATACAAGCCAAAGAAATAAAATGACGATAAAAGATATCAAAGAATACATGGTTCCGGATACCGCAATGTGGCCGGCGACAATTCTGGATCATCATTCAGAGATTCTGAGAAACAAGAAAGTTTATATCGCTGGGCTCACGGATGATAGCCTGCTTGTACGATGCTGGATCAAAGAGATTCAGATCGAAGTAAATATAAATCCATCCCTTCTGAAAATCGGACACGAATAACATGGCAACTCTCGACAATCAAATCGATAACTTTCTCGGAGCAATCGGCGAAGAGGTTATGGTCCTCGAAAAGAGGTGGGCGCTAACTCTTAATGGAAAGGGTGAGCGAACGGGTCTTGCTCGCTCCATTACTTTTCACGATCCAAAGAACACCGGAATTGAAAGTGTTTCTGTTTTTCTTGCTCCAGATAAACACGGAGAGGGTTACCACACCGCTGTCGAGACTCTTCTTTTTAGCGGTGTATCCGAGTTTCAGAACTTCTCGTCAAAAACTCCGAGTGAGATTATCGCCGGATTTATCTTCTCTCGGTTTATGTAATGGATCTTTGCTGCTTTATTTGTGCAATGATAATTTTGTCCCTTGTCATTATCCTTATTGTTGATAGGGCCAAGAATGGCAGTTTTGACGGCATGTTTGATTTAGACTAATAATCAAAGGAATCATAGATGAACCATCTCCCGAAAGAATCCGGCACAATCGAAGAGTTGGCCGCTCGTGCCGTATGTTGCGATACTGGCGGAGATAGTAGAGATATGAGGATTCTATTCTTTCCGTCTCACCATCACGTCGATATTCCCGGCGGTTTCACCAGCATTCAAGAGGGATGGTATGATGAGCCGAATGGTGATGGATTTCTTCTTGCAAGAGCCTGGAAGAATAAAGCGAATTACAGGTGCGGTTTTGGTGAATTAAGCGATACTATCTCATACTCATACCCGACCCATGAAGAAGCTTTCAAAATCTCTGCCGTAACTTTTGAGGAAGTTTGGAATCTTGCCAAAGCAAAAGAGCAAAACAACGATCTATCCACTTGTCAAGTGTAGGGACTAACATGTTTTCAAAGCGCCTGCTGAAATCCGAAAAAGAATTCCGCGATTTTGTTGATGCCCAAAACGCAGATCGTGTAAATTGCGGTAGTTTGAAAGATTATCCTCCCGAGAGCTATCCTTGCATCATTGCTTTTCATACGACGAATGAAAGCAATTCTATGCGATGGGCCGAGAATCTCGATTGCGAATTTATCTATCCTTATGATTTTACGGAAACCTCTCCAAACCAACGGTAATCACATGACCCGCTCAAAGCTTCTTTCAACTCTTCGCGATTTCCACGGATCGCTTAACCACTCGATCAATAAGCGATTCGACGGCGATGATTACGATTACGTCGCTCAGTTTGATACTCAAGACAATTGCGATGATTTCCTTGACGATACCGGAATCCGCGGATCTCAGGACATCCACAATGGAATCATCACTCTTTGGTTTGATCTGAGCTAAGATGTCTTGGTACTCACAAAAATCAGTGGATGGATAGCAAATGAAAAAAAGAACACTTTCGATGTGGTTTTCAAACAAGGCCGTTGCCGAAACAGGATGTGTAGAATATCGTAAATGGGGGTCTGGCTACACCGTAAAGGCAACTTGTATTGGTGAAAAGTCAGATTATGGTGACGAGCGTTATGTCGGAGAGGTTGGAAAGGACTTTAGTAAATTCGCAGTAAGTATCAAAAGTCCAAAAAAGCACCGAGAAGAAGAAGTTAAACTTTGGAGTGACATCGCAAGATGTATGGGAGTAGTACCTCAATTGGATAATGAGAAGTAAATGACGCAATGGATTCCTTACGGCAAAACCTATCGAGAGTTTTATTTTGATCCCAATCTTGGTTTCAAGGCTGGGTTGCAACTCTGTCTCAAGAAAGGATCATATTCATTTCAAACCCAAGAGACGCTTCTTGTTGGAAATATTAACATCTTCAATTCGCTTAGTGATCTAGAAGCTACGGCACGATGGGGACGTATCGTCTCTCATTATCGTTATCTTGACATTCCAACCGACAAACCGGAGTAAGCCATAATGTCACAGAAGATCGAAATGACGCCGGAAATTCTTCACCTTGATTCATGGCTTGGACACTGTTTGATTTCTACCACAACTGACTATTGCGAGAAAAAGAAGCTCGATTTCGGCAAGGTCTTTCTTGGAGAGACTCAAGGCAATCCTCCAAAAGAAGCGGGGAAGCCTTATATTTGGGACGTTGATCTCAAAGTCAATGGAATCTCTGTTGATATGGAAGGTTGGATTAAGTCTCTTGAAAAGCATGTCGAAGAGGAAACCCTCAAAAAGGCCGGAGAATTGGCCGAACGGGTTATGTCAGATATTTCATATGATCTGAAAAACAAGTTTGACGAAGTGCTTGAAGAAAGGCTTGGCCAGACGAAGGATGATATCAAATGATCTCAATTCCAAAGCCTCCGAGTCCTGCTTTCTGTCCACCAGACGACAAAACCTCAAAGAGTCCGTTTCGTTCTGTTAAGATGAAATTGCTCATTAAGTTTCTCTCGGATCGCGCCGCAGGCAGTCTTGATAGTAATCTTCTCTGGGCTCTGTTTCTCACAAACACCGTGACGAAAGAACTCGATGCTTATTTTGATCATCTGACTCAGTTATTTTTAGAACAATCCGTAAACGAGGCATGAAATGCGTTGGATAGCAAAACAAGATCTGGAAAAAGGCGACAAAAAGACCGTCAAGCATTTTGCATGGTTTCCGGTAAAAATATGGATCAATCCAGCCGGCGATGAAGCAGCCCAATCTATCGAGCATTGGGTTTGGCTTGAGAGTTACTATGCTGATTATGTATTTATACATTATTATTACGGTGATTGGTATGGTGCAGAACTTTGGAAAGAAACGCGACGTTACGTTAAATAAGGAGAAACTATGAAATGGAATTCTAAAGAAAAGACGGCGCAATGTGGTGATCGCAGAATCACCAAGTATTTTGCATGGCGGCCAATCACTGTCAATGCAACGCGATATGACAAAGATACAACGAATCCAAAGGTAACGATTTGGCTAGAATACTTCTATCTAGAAGAAGAGTGTCTTGGATACGGAACGTCGCGATTGGAAGGCGGAGAACAGAAGGCATATTGGTCAGTCGAAAACTCTTTTCTTGAAGAGTATCTCGGAACCCTATAATTCTCTAAATCTAATCACAACTAGATATCGTTATGAAGCGTTATGTTGCACAGTTAACGGGGCATAAAAATCATAAGTGGTATACTGCCGAACATTCCACTTTGGAATCACTACTTCATATGATTTCTTCTTCTCCAGAAGTCCCAATGTTCTCTGTTGAGAATGGAGAGTATAAGTTTATTGGAAAAATTCCGTTAAAGCTATATAAGGAGGTATTTGGTCAATCTGCTTGGTCAGCAATGAAAAAGATAATCGGTCATCTTGAAGATGGTTCTTGGTTATTCTATCTTTAGAGCGCGACACAAACTATTCCGGCATAAATCTTTGAGCAGGGCTTGACTCTACTCATTCCGTGCTTAGATTATCAGGGCACAACCAAAGGCCAAGATGATCAATCTCCTGACATTGCTTTTTTCATGCGCCGATAACGACAATAGTATCTCTCTGAAATACCCATATAATCCGGATAGCCCGGACAATCAAGAAGAGGAATGCCTTTCTCTTGAAGATGGGTTAACCGATGATGATGGCAGGATCAGGTCCGCCGCTTGGGCAAATAACATTGCTTTATTTGAGGCCAAGAAATGGCGATCAGATGCGAAGCTTCTTTTTGCCGCGTCAAACACGGAAGATATTATCAATGCAGATGACTATTGGTATTTCCGGTATGCTTCCGATGCGCAAAACTCTGATGGTGTTACAGGATATAGCGTGCTAGTTTTGTCAGACTCTACTTCGACTTCTGAGAAATACGATGTTCAGTGTGGCGATCCGATTTCCGAATGGTGTATTGATAGCACCGAGATAACCGTTCAGTTGGAAGAATACAATCTTTATTCTTCTGCTTGTGGAGTTACTCCAAACTACATTGATGTCTCAACGGCTCAGGCTGTTTGGTTTGGAAGGTCGAGTGATTACATGACTGATAATAATGAAAGTTTCTCATGTTACTTTGATGCAGCTTCCGGTGATGCGCTTCTCCCGGTATCTTTTAAACCGAATGAATTTTCCGATTCAGAATGGGAAAAGTTCAAGAAAGGCTATTCTGATTATTGCTCTATGTAACGCTCATCCTGATAACACAAATAACAACTGGAGATTACTGAAATGCGAATTGACTTGGGCAAAACCGAAAAAGAATATAACCTCGGCGACACAAAGACCGAAAAGCATTTTGCATGGCTTCCGGTAACGGCGACTGTTCTTAATGAAGGAAGAGATGAATTTATTTGGTTTGAAGACTATTATATTGACTATGTATATAGCACAGAGTTCATGTTCCTTTCGGGAGAAGCTGAAAAATTGCTAAAAGAGAATTGCCCAGCTTCCTTTTATTGGAAGATTGTAAAAACATATGTCAAAGGATCATAACAAATGATTACGGCAGTTGTAGCATTAACCTATTTCGTCTGGTATATCTATTCCAGGTATAACGCCTTTTGGTTTTGCTGGGAGACAGGATTTCTTATCGGAGATATTCTCTATATGATTCCCGGTATTGGAGATATTATTCTTTTGATTGTATCTATTGTCGAAATTCTTCTAGAATTAGGAGAATCATGGGATTCTTGATATATCTTATCTTTTACCTGGCAATAAGAGCAGCCGTTTTTATCTGGTTACAATTATCACCAGAAAATAGACTTTTCTATTCTGAGCTTCGAAAGACTCTCTGGATTCCCGGTTGGGGAGAGCTTGCCTCTGGTGTGTTGATTTCTGCATACTTGTCTGAGAAGTTCGGCTTATCATTGCAAACAGAACAGCTGATTCTCATGTTACATCTTTTTGGTGTGATTGGCTTACTTACTTTCTTGGTAGGTTCTCAACAATGATCGCCCAGACACTAACTGTTCATATTGCTCCATCCTGGCGTTTTTCAAAAGACGATCTTTCTTGTCTTTCCTCTGTTATCGCAAGATTTGAAACGCTGCTTCTTTACTCCAATTTTACAAAGACCATAACAAAGAATATCAAATACAATGAAGCTACCACATTTCGTAACGCATATAATTCGTTTGTCTCTGCTAGGCCCAGCCCATTTGCCGGATATGAAGAAGGCGGAATTTACTTAATTCGCGGAACTGGATTTATCTTTGATTCCTCTCCTGCGATATATGGAGAATACCATTTTTCCGGATACAAAAAATACATTGCCGGACTGGTAAAAGCAGGGGTAATTTCCGTTGCAACGGATGATAATGACGAACCAAATGAAAATGAAGAGGAATGAATAACATGATGTGGAAAGTTAAGATCCCAGTAAGGCCGAAGTTATTTGAAACAAGAACCGTCAAATGTTTCGCTTGGTTCCCAATTAAGATTTGGGTAAATGGATTTCTCCAATCCGAAGAATATTGGATTTGGTTTCAAACATATTACGAAGATCAAACATATTACGAGATTTCTCCGTATGGTTCATATTACCACGCTTTTTGGTCCGTTACAAGAACCTACATTAAATCCGAGGATATCAAATGATCACCGTTTTTCTTCTTCTTTATATTCCGTTTTACTTTACATGGCGCGCTATCGTTATTCAGAAGCTTAGCGATGAGTCAGGCTGTTCTGTCGCTTATATTTACAACACCACCGATACACAAATAATGTTTGTTTTCGCCGCCCCTATAATCGGAGAGATTATCGTGGCATATGTTATCGGAGCACAAGCAGTTTCTTACATCATTAATAAATACTTTGGCTGAGGGTTTAACCAATGATCACATTTTGTATTATCTATATTGTTTGGTATTTGCTACACCGCGCAGCGTGGTGTTATATTGCATATAAAACATATGGCCCCAGTGTTTTTGAAAACGTTAGCTTTGTCCCTCTAATTCCAATCTATGGAGATTGTGTGTTCTTTTGGATTCTTATTTCTGAAACAATAATGTATATCAATAATAAGTATTGCTAAGACAACATAGGCTTGGTGGCCGCTTTTTTGGCGCGGAGAAGTTATTCCGGCAAGCCAACATCATTCATTGGAGGACAAATCATGAGTCTACTTTTTACACTACTTTTTTCATGTGCTGCCGAAGTTGAAATAGATTATACCGACAGTAATGAATGTACTGATGCACAATCGGCGATAAAAGAAGCCTACACACATTGTGGTTTTAATGTACCGGATCATTCAGATAAGTTGTATAACCTAATCTGTGAACCAGAATCAGACCCTTCTGATTATCTTAATGTTATATTCACACAATGTTATGCAGATGCTTTATATGATATTTCTGTGGCTGATGGGACCGATTGTTCGATATTTCATGCCTATGATGATTGTAGTTATCTTTACAAGAGATAGAACCTTCCAACAAGAAAATAGCCGCAATTTGCCCGGCCAGACCTTTGTTAGAAAATCAATTGACAAGCCAAACCCGGTGCTTATATTATCGGGGAGCCAAGGAATATCCGATGCCATCGAAGCACACTGTAGTTATCTCGATCCCGGTTGAATTCGAAATTCCCGACGGCATTGATCCGAATCTTGTAATGAAATATCTTAGAAAGAAGATCGACGGACTGGGAGCTAGCCAAATTGTTGATAACGCAATCTATGATGCGGTCAATGAGGTTCATAATAACTTCTTTGAGAGTGACCATGATTTTGGGGTTCCAGAAGTAAATTTATCTCAGATCAGGATTGTTCTTAGTGGCCCGGTACCAAACATCGAAATCTCGGAAGATGAAAACGACGAAACCTACGAGGATAAGTAATGTTTGTTATCTTGTCAAAAACTCCGAATGGACAAATTACTTTTGTTGACACCAATTCGCGGCAAGTAAATTGGACTGATGCCACTATCTTTAAGAGCCACGAAGATGCAAAGAATATTGCAGACTCCGATAAGGCTGCAAAAGTAATTGAGCTATCGTGCATCGGAAGTGTCCCGCTTTCTCTTATTTACGAGGATAAGTAATGTCAGCCAAGCGCACCATCGTTATCTCCATTCCGGTTGAAGTTGAAATCCCGGATAATGTTGATGATATTGTCTTTCTCAAAAAGGTTCGCGATACTCTCGATAACTCATGGGCCGCGGGACAACTGACCGGCGGTGCTTCATGGCTCTGTTTTACTGCAATGAGAATCCTTCTTCATCCAACTCTCAGCGTCAATAAATCTCTTGAATTTCTTTCGCGCCCCGCTTGCAATGAATCAAACATCACTGTTAACTTTGATCGCCATGAGTCAAATCATCATGGAGAATTCTAAAATGAAAAAGCAGAGAGGCTACAAACTGAATCTTTTGAAATGCTCTGTCTGCGGAGTAGAGACAGAGTATGGTATTGGCTGGGCTTTTCTCGGCCAATCTGGAAACCGCAAATGTGAAGGACCAGATAAATCTGATCAGAATTTTCTTCTCCGCCACGATTGGCAGAAAATCGGCGCACGATTTGTAAGCACTGAGGGTAAGTAATGTATAACAACTCAATCGCGGTTTGCATCATTCTCGATGCCTCAACCTTCGCTCATAAGAAAACTTTTATTTCTGTTGATGGTTTGGATACTCACCAAGCCACGCCATATGAAATCATGCTGATGATTGCCAAAGAATCAACGCTTCATACCTCACCTCAATATGCTTGCGAGTTGCTTCTTAATACTTGTCGTAATGATATTCCGGGTGCCGTGAAAACTCTTCAAGCATTTATGACAGAGAAATATCGTTACATTTTTGACGAGGAAGAATAAAATGAAATATGTGAAATATCTTCTTCTGCTAATTACATGCAGCTACTTTGGATTTCTTTACGATCTTGCCGCAACTGGGCAGATGATGTATCCTGTTCTTGATTTTTGTTGCTTTGCGATTAGTCTTGTCGTAACTGCCTTGTTTTTTGCTGAGGAGAAATAACCAAATGGATAATCTTCTTTTCCTTATCATAGAGGCTTTTGAAATCCTATTTGCATTTTCTGCCGGAGTAATAATCGGCTTTATTGCAAAAAAAGTCTATAATAACTTCACGGCATCGAAAAGGAATAACAAATGATTACCGCAGTTGTGACCTATATCGCATTCTACGTTACCTTGCGAGTCCTTCTTTTCTATTTTCTTTATCGCAAGGAGAAAGTATTCTATAATCTCAGTTTCGGCACTCTGTTTAAAAGCAACCGCAGCGATGTTTTATTTCTTATTCCGATTCTCGGAGAGATTTATCTTATCACAATAATCGCCAGCATTGGTGTATTTTGGATTACTCTTCTTGCCGTCCAGTGGGTTGACTAAAATGACAACTTTTCTAACCATCGTCGGAATAATCACTGTTCTGGGATATATTATGTTCTATTACAAAACTCGCTATTTGATGTTTTACGAAATGGATCAATTGCGCCTAACTGATTTGGTTTTCTTTATTCCAATTGTCGGAGAGATTGTGTTTCTTTTGGCTCTTAAATACGGAACATCATAGGAAAAAGAATGACAACCATCGCAATCATCGGAACGGTTCTTATTCTGGCTTGGCTTGCGCTAATCGTAAATACGGATGGATAATATATGGATTATACATTCTACGTTATCCTTTTGATTGTTATCCTTATCCTGATTCCACCAACCAAATAGGAGCAAAACAATGGCCGCAATCGTTATGGTATATCTGATGTTCTATTTCGTATCGCGCGGATTCATTCTTGATTATATTTTCGAATACAATGGCTATATATCTTTCACCGAGTTTTATGCCGATGTAAACAAAAAGAGGTTCATCGCAATTCTCACACCGGCTATCGGAGAGATTGTATTTGGTGCCATCACACTATGGCACGCATTTGGCACTCTTTATGAGAAGATGGAAAAATAAAAATTCGCACACACGTTTTGTGTAGGGCGCGTGTATATAGATATCACGAGACTCTTACATAGCGTGCTAACAAAAGTCCAGCATACTTATTCCTCACACTTACGCAGAGAGAAATCAAAATGGAAGATATCCTCGAATACCCGTGCGAGTTTGTTGAGCACATCGAGAATCACGCAACGATGTATAAAGCGGCAAAGAATATTTCCGAGCTAATGGATATTCTCGATCTCGATGATTCTTTGGGAGAGAATCAAATTAAGATGATCAATGATGTCTTGACGAGGTTTGATAATTATGTTGCGAAGCTTGAGAGCTATCCCAACCACGGTGTAGCATGATATTTTATCTGCTTGGTTTGATAATGATGCATCCGGTTTATCCTCATTGGAAATTATTCTTGCCCGGACCATTTGTTTACTTTTATTCTTGCGACAAGTGCTCTCTATTCGAAGTAACAAAAGATATCGAAATGTCGTATCAAATGGCCTCTATTCACAATAAAGAGTTTCACAAGAAGTCCTTTGACTGCGCGGCTGGCGCGATGAATGTTTCTCAGTATCAGACGTGGGGAAAAGAAGTATACAAAGGAAACATCTGATGAAAAGTTTCGTTTAAATTATGGAGTCAATTGATAGTTGAAAACTTGACAAATTCATTACACAAAAAGTAATGCGAATGCCGAAATAACGCGGCGCAAGAACACAATTTATTCCGGCATTAAAGTTAGAAATTTCCTTGCCTTCGATACTTCGGTGCTTAGATTGTGTGGGCACAAGGAAAGGCAAAAATGAATCCGCTTCAAGATATTTCGTGTCAGCAACTTGTTTCGACCGTAGATGAGAATGGTAAGGTCGTTCTCTCATTCGAGACTCACAACGAATGTTCCTCTGACTCGACTGTTTCGATTGAAGTAAATGACTCCAACTATATCAAACGAAATCGCGGTAAGCCTCATTTCAAGAAGCCAGAAGATCGTTACCCGGTGCGGTTTTCTCCTCCGGGAAAACAAGTTTATTTGTTCTCTTATGATGCTCGTCTTGGGCACGAAACTCGGTCGCCTGACGGACTTGATTATTACCTCTATGAAGGAGTGGTTTATTACTACACTCTTTTTGCAGAGGATGATAATACGTTTTGCATTGAGGCTCATTTCGTCGATACGACGAGCCCGGATAGTTCGCGTGTTTCTTTTGATTACGAGCCAGAGATTCCTTCGGCAGTCGGATGTATGGGCTAATTTTTTTAATCAACGCTTGATTAACCTCCATCCGTGCTTAGATTGTATGGGCACAAGGAAATACGATGCTTTGGATTGATCTCACGAACGCTCAGATTATCGAGCTTGAAAACATGCTTCAGATCGGAGGCGGCGGCAATAAGATTCCGGCGATCAAAGTTTTGAAAGATATGACAAAGCTGCTTGGACTTGCCGAAGCAAAGGACGCGATTGAACATCTTATGTGGGAACTTTGTTTACATGATGCTCCAGTCAATACGCGCGCGAGAATCCGCCGCCCCGTTACCGGTCTAACTCTTACTGATGTAAATCTTTGTCTCGGTAACGGTTGGTTTGTTGTGATTGATAATTCTTCTGATATTACTTTTCAGCGCGATGTGAACGAAACCATGAAGATTTGCGGATCTGATCTAAAAGAAATCTTGCGTATCTTTGAGGCGACTCGCGTTCAGCAATAATATGTAACGGCACATGCGCGGATTTTCCGCGCGAAATGCTGGAATAAATGTTAGCACGGATTTAAAGTATTACGGCATTTCGCCTCAGAACACCTTGACAAAGCCAACACTCGGAGGAGTAACTTTCGCAGGTTTGTTTGCGTTTCTTTGTTCCGCATCATTTGCTTTTTTCTCAACAGCATGTTGCATTTGCTTGTGTCCTTCTTTTTTCCACTTTGCTTGCTTTGCTTTCATCGCGGCCAAATTCATACGCTTGTTCTTCTCATCATCTGGCAAAAGATCAAACGGGATACTTCCTCGACCCCAACCAGAATATTCTTCTCGCTCAAAAAGATTATCAACAAACTTTCCGAGATTAAACATCTCATCATCCGGATTTGTATCGCGAGACATTATGCCTCCCCAACGCCAGGCATCACAGACGCCATGTCAAGAATAAACTTCGTATCATCATAGATGTTTGCAATTTTTTCACACGAATCATCGTTTGTGCCCGTCTCTTCTGCACACTTCAACATATTATGAGCACCGAGATTTTCATAATAAGAGTTATACAAGCGCGCAGAATTGTTGAGATTCGAAGAAAACTTTGACCACTCTGGGTTATAACGCATGGTAACCTCTTGCAAGAAGAATCTAAGCACGCGAATGCACAAGGCAAGGAATTTATCCGAGAATAATGCCGGAATAAGTTGTGTGCGTTTGCCTGTTTATTCCGGCATTACGCGATAAGCGCGTAATGCCCAAGACAAGATAGAAGATTACTTTCCGCGTTTCAATTCCTTTGTTGCCGGAATGGTCAAGGTAATCGCCGGAGTTTCAACAACTTCTGGAGTGCCCTGATAAACACCCTTTGTGCTCAGAGAAAACTGCAACTTTTGTTCCGTGTAATTCCGAACATCATCGCGGTACTTCAAATCGGAAGCATAGTAATCAAACTTCTGCTTCTCGAAAAAAGCAATCCATTCGTTGATCGTCTCAAGATCACTTTCGCCAATCCGATACTTTGTCAGAGTATCTTTCATCGCAGCAACAACATCGGTATTCTGGGGAGGATTTGCAAAATACATCGTGAGCATACACGGAAAAGTAACCTTCTGATTCATCTGCTTCAATACCACGATAAAGACTTGATCCATAGTATCCTCTGGTCTTAGAAAGATAAGCACCGGCTACAGACCGTCAAGGTTTCTTTGGAGATTAATGCCGGAGTAATTGCCTAAAGTTTTCCGGCATTCTTGTTGAGAAATTCTCTTGACGTAGCTTTGCGCGTGATTAGATTCTTGTGGAGAGGATAGATGTATCAAGACAAATATGTTTTCTTTGAAAATTCTTCAATCGCGCTTGCGCTCATCGGAAAATTCGTTGCAATCGATCAACCAAGCGGCACATTATTTATTGAGTGTGATTCTTGTGATGATGCACTTGACGTTTTTATTGACGAGTATATGGCTTATGCAAATGATAAGTTTATCTGATTATTCGGCGGCAAATAAATGCCGGAATAATAAGCGAGTGCGTACAGAAGTATTCCGGCATTTAGCCGGATTTCTTTGCAGACTTTTTCAGAGCAGTTGCTTGACGGGCCTTCTCATACTGCTTCTTATGGGCGCGAATGTCTACATCATGCCCTTGTTTTGTTGCGCGATATTTTTTTTTCTTATCGGCAATTTCTTTCTTATGCGTTTGCCGATACTCGCGCATATAGATTTTTAGCTCTTCTTTTGTCATTGTGCTTACCTCTCTACAGGTGTGCGAATCTCAACAATGGAAACGACCCTTTTGAGACAAGGGACACCAGCATAATTATCAATATATTCGTATGCGTTTTTGACACTACTGAATCCGCGAAACTCACGAATCCAATCTGTGCCATCGTATCTTTCGACGCCATACTCTTCTGAAAGAATCTTGCGCCCATCCTCTTGGTAGAGTTTTTTCTTTTCCATCTAAGACTCCTTTCCGTGCGCAGCATCATACGCCTTATCAAAAGCATCACCAGCTTTCATTACCTCATCATTGCGCTTGCAAATGAGGTTATTGTAAACCTCGCGAGCGTTCAAAAGATAACGCTGGGTTTGTCCGTACTTTGTTTCGAGCTTGCACAAGAGCATAAGCCGCTCGATTGTCAACTCCATGATAAAAAAATAATCTTCCTTTGCCTCGATCAAACGTGTAAGCAATCCAAGATCGAGATTGATTGTGCGAGCAAGCGCAGTCTGAATGATGTGGATGTCAGATTCCGAGAATTCCATGTTTCCCTCTCCCAGATAATCTAAGCACGCGAGTAACCACGTCAACGGTATTTCATAGATTAAATGCCGCAATAAATACTATCCGCCCATAAGATTTATTCCGGCAAAACCGCGAGGGCGGGAACCTTTCGGTCCCGCCTCTCGACCGCTTACGTGCGGATTACTTCTTGACCGGGATCACGATGCTCGCCGCCGCAGACTCGATCCGACCCATATTGTCACGGAAAAACTTGACCACACCGGGAAGCGAGGTAGGAGCCAAGCGAGTCGGCTTCGAACCCTTGCCGCCGCCAACGCGGAAAGCAACCTCACCTTCCTCGGTCATACCGATCGTCGCGTGGAGCATGTCAACCGGGCTCAGAACCTTGCCGGCCTGCTCATTCACGCCGTTCTCAGCGTAATCACCGAGAGCATCGAGAAACGCCGGGAATTCCGAAACGGCAACTTCCTGCTGCCCCGTTCCCTTGCCGCGAGCAAGAGCGAAGCGAACCACGGGAATTCCCGCTTCACTCAGACCGACTTCGATGGATTCGCGGGCGATGGTGACGGCGTCAGTGAGCTTGGGATCGGCGAAGAGACGAGCAGAGGTAGCGTTGGGAGCCATGGTGTTTTTTCCGTTGCTGATTGTATCGGGCCCGAAAGACGTTCAGCTTAGCAGTAGGGCCGTTTCCCGCTTCGCTTACACCTGTACTATATCCTGCCTCATGCAATCTACCGGAGATTTCTTAGGTTACGGTTCGAGCCCAATGCCGGAAAACATAGTAAGAAGTATTCCGGCATTGTTGTTAGAAATTTCCTTGCCTTATCCTACCCGGTGCTTAGATTCTTGTGGAGAGGAAATCATGGCAAAACAGAAGAGCATCGCCCGCTATACTCATATCGAAAAGCCGAACACTACATTCAGTGTGGTTCGCGAGGGAAATAAGTTTTCTGTTTTCTCAACCGAAAAAGGCGGAGTATCAATCCGTCTCGGCGAACCTTGCGATACTCAGCGCGATGTAATGAAATTTGCTCGGCAAGTTGCGGGGCTCGGATGATGCGATCCGTAATTATCTGGGTTGTAACCTTGGATTATTGTAGAGCAAATTCAATTCGTATTTCTTCTATCTCCAATGGTTACGGCTAAAGGCCGGAATAAAATGTATTGCGAAATTAAACTATTCCGGCATTGCGCCGGTTTCCCGACGCATAAATTACTCCTTACTCGGATCAAGCCGACCGACTGACCATTCTTTGCTGCAAAGAGTGTCGGCCGTCATTGAAACCAACTGCCCACTTCCCCTATAGACAACATCGTAATCCCATGGGCAATCGGTATCATCGGAATCATTCAAAAATACCGAGTAACTTTCTCCGCATGGACTCATCACGAAACTATTGCTATTAAAAGCTTTCTTACATGCTTCATTGAATTCCATTGACTACCTCGGAAACGAATAGAAAAAGTTGTTTGTCCAAAAATCAAACGTCCAAAGAGAGAATGGCTTCGTGCGATGGTAGCGAACCAAAATCATTTGCACTTGCGCTGAATTTGCTAATTCGTGATACATCCTAACCTCTTGCTCCATAAATCTAAACACGAGCATAGAGGAGTCAAGGAAATTTCTAACAAAGAATGCCGCAATATCTTCTGTTGACTATAATATCTATTCCGGCATATTTCCTGCGCGCAGATTTCTTTGTGCCAAAAAGACGAATGGCCCGATCATTTCTGACCGAGCCTCCGTTATTACATTTTGGGTACCGGGTCGGTACTCAGTTCATTTTCGCAACTACCCACGACAAATCCGCCTTATTTGTGTGCTCGAAGGCACGGCTACGATTGAGAGGGAAGTCCTCGGTGTTGTCTCCGATACCCGGTTTTATCTTGAACCTGACCCTATGTTTGGAGTCGAACCAGCGGATAGCACGCGGCAATCTCAATTTGCACCAACGCGGCCAAGCTTCCGTCCTCAAAGAGCAGCCCTTTGGTTCTATCCATTTTGGAGAGTCGCGCGGTCAAACGGCCGCCACCTCTTCTCGCGTTTGCGAGCTTATCTGTTTTCAAACTCCGTGGAGCGATAGTGGTCGCTCCGCTCTTGGGTTACTTCTGCCTCGAAAGCTCGGATTGCATTTGCGTTGCTCGCCAGTTGTGATCGTATCGGGCTCGCATGTCGGCGATTACCTCGACCGAAACACCATGAAGGTTTTTCTTTGCCAATTCTTCGTCGGTCATTCCGCCATCGAAGATGTCAACCACGACGACTCTTGCCGAAAACTCGTCGGCCATATCGAGATAGGGCCTCATCGAACGATATGTCACGAAAGTGTTTGCCACCGTTGCACCATTACCAAGCGCCAACTGATCAGCTACGTCATTCTCACACTTGGCATGTGCCGTCGGGAGATACGAAGGATCGAAGCGGTATTCCCCGTTGACCATGAAGTAATCATCGGCCGAGTGTACCGCGACACCGGGGCTCATCAGATCGGCCACGGTGCTCTTACCGCTGCCGGGCAATCCGCGAACCAAGACCAGAAGTTGCTGAAGCATCAGAAGTCCTCTCTATACACTCTCTATATCCTGCCTATAGAAATTTCCGCCGAATTTATTTAAGCAGAATGCCGGATTACTAACAAGAACCTATTCCGGCATTTATTGTTAGAAATTATCCTTGCCATACTTATCGCGGTGCTTAGATTACCTTGGTACGGAGAATGCGATGAACAAGTATCTTGCAGCTTTTTTGATCGTGCTTTGTTGTGTCATCGGAATTCTATCGTTCATTTCGCCGCCGCTCGGTCAAGTGGTCAGCATCGCATTTTGCTGCGTTATTTGTATCATGCTGCTTAGTGCGATGTGGGTTTCACTTCCGAGCCGCATCGAATAATGGTTGACTCCGGCTCACCGGTGCTTAGATTCTTGTGGAGAGGAAATCATGGGCATTCTCGATCAAATCATGGCAGATTATTTCTCGGGCCGGAAGCCTGAGATCAAACACAATCATCAAATGTGCGAGCGTTGCAAGGTGCCGATGGCTCCGGGTAAGGCGCTCGTTACCGTGTATGGGAATGCTTCTGAAAATTACCGTCATGGTATGGTGATGTACCCGGTAAACGCGGCACTTGCAGATGTGATCAAGTGTCCGAGTTGCGGGCATTCGAGGAGCACAATCGGCCATCACCTGACCGAACATGATCCCGGAATTACCGTGATCAAGTAAGCGCGGGCAAAAGGGCGGAGAAATCCGCCCGCAATGCCGGAATAAATGTGCGTGGAAATTAAAGTTATTCCGGCATTTGGGGCTCGAAAGAGCCCCGCCGCCTCTCAACTGGCCGGAAGAATGTTGCTCAGAATGCTCTTGCTCGTGTGAGCAATCCGATTCATCGACTCCCGAACCTTCACAGCATCGCCGCCCCACCCGGCGAGATACATCGCGGAAGCCTTGTATTCGAGCCCCCATGCACCGAGCACACATGCGGCGATACTCTCCGCTTCGATCTCCGCAGTCGAGCGCGAATGCTCGAAATCCAGCCGATTTCCCGGCCCGAAGTGCAGGATCGAGTGGGCCAATTCGTGGGCGAGAGTTGCCGCACATTCGGCACCCGTAAGCGTATCAAGGATGCGAACCTTGTCGCCCATGCTAACGCCCTTGCACGCCGATCCGAATTCCTCAATCATTTCTGCTTCGGAAATGTAATCGAGGTCGATCTGACGCCGATCATATTCAACCTCCAAAGCATCGCAAAGCCCCTCATCATCCCCGGTGTGCCGATATTCGAGACTCGGCAACTCTTCGCCCTCAGTCTGGCTCACATCGAAAACGTAAGCCGAGGTGAACCCAATGAGAACGCTCTTTTCCTTTCCGGTGGTTTGATCTTCGATCTTTCGAATTACCGGAGCCAAAATCCAGAGCCTTTCTTTCCAAGCCTCAGAGGTTGGCTTGCGGCCCATATCACGCCACTTGGTAGCACCGGCAACCTTGGTAACCTCAAAACCGTATTGCTTCGCCTGAAAAGCAATCAGCAAAACATTATTCCAAGAGTATTTCCAGAATTGTTTTTGGAAAGCCAACCACTTGACGAAAGCGGCCGACTGACGCGCATCATCCGTTTCATCGGCGATGATCTCGATGATTTCTTCGACAATAGACAGAGACTTGGCGGTACGAAAATCAGGTTGAAACGACATCGGAAACTCCTTACACCTTACCTATATCCTGCATCATACAATCTACGGAAGAAAATTTAGAGGGCAACGCCGGAATAACTAACAAGAAGTATTCCGGCATTTATCTTGTAAGAAAGTTCTTGCCGTAATCTGCGCGGTGCTTAGATTCTTAGGGCAAGAGGATTCAATGAGTATCAAGCTCGAAAAGTGGATGATCACCGTTCAGGTTTCCGGTTGGGTCGTTTCCATCATTTGCCTCGGAACCGCTGCCATCGTTGAGGTGCTGTGATGATTTTCGTTCAATTCCCTTCCGGCGGCGATTGGTGTTTTCTCGGAACCACAGAAGAAAATTCTCTCGGAGATTTCTGGTGGTCAGAGAGTTTGAATACTTGGCAAGCGGAAATTCTCGGCGGAGTTTTTGACGCCATTATCGTTTGTCCGGATTAACCATGGAAAAGAATTGGACCGAACAACGCATCGAATGGAATAAACACAACAAGTGTGCCCGTCAAGCGTGCCAAAGGACTTTTTACAAGAAAAAGTTTCGCAACTCGGCAAACCAGCTTTTCTATTGCGTGGTTTGTGCGAGGATAATCGAAGAGGCAAATAATGGTCAGATCACCTTTGAGTCTCAGGATGTAACTCCTCCGGGCTGAATGCCGGAATACTTCGGCATCTTTATTCCGGCATTAAGGTTAAAGAAATTCCTTGCCTCGGTTACCTCGGTGCTTAGATTCTTTGGGAGCGAGGGACGGGCGGCGAGAAATTCCTCTCGAAAAACATCGTCACACATTACCGGTCGTCCCTCGCAATTATGCTGTTAGAACCTCGGGATTGTAGCTCAGTTGGTTAGAGCGGCTGATTTTTAATCAGCGGGTCTTCGGTTCAAGCCCGAACAATCCCACTCCTTTACTTGTTACAACTTACGACTTGCTTTTAAAAAAGCCGGGAGGCAAAAGTCTCCCGGCCCAAAATTATGCCGTAATAATCTTTTGTCAGCCAGTGGCGAGGTTATTCCGGCATTAAACTCAAAACAAAACGCTTGCCATCTCGCATCTCGTGATTAGATTCTTGTGGAGAGAGGTTCTAATGGAGTTTAGGCCCGGCCAGATCGTTTCGTGGTGGGGAACACTCTATCATTTTATTAGGGCAGAACCAGAGAGCAACCGTTGTCAAATTTCTTTGGTCTTTCACGACGTGCCCGGTGATGATCCTGTAACGACTGCCGTTATGTCAAGTCTTAATTATCCAACTGTTGCACAGATTGATTTTGCAGTTGCTCGTATCACGGCAGATCGAGATAAGCTTAACGGATTGCTTCGTGAGTTTGCCAGCACACCACCAGGAAGGATGGCCTAAAGGCCGGAATAATCTCTGTACTTTATTCCGGCATTGCGAGCCTTCGGCTCGGTCTGCCCTGCCCTTAGCAGTTATGCGCCGTTCGCCATTCGTCAAGGTCTGTTACCTCAACGCTCCAATCCGATGCGTCAACTTCGTTCATTTTTTCCCGAAGCTGAGTCGTCGCCTCAAACGAAGCATCGAACACCGACATTCCGGGCACAACGAATTGACGCGAGCGCGAATTGTCCGGCTTCTTCGCCTGAACCATCCACCATGACTTTTCCTTTTGCTTTGCCATGTCAGTTATCCTCGTCAAGAAAGATTGCGGCGATGTTCCTGAGCCAATCCTGATAGGAGAGAATCAAGATGGTTTCTTGCGCGTTGAAACAGATGTCAGAGTACGGGTTGAGCATTGAATCCTCTTGCCCCAATAATCTAAGCACGGGTATGGGCGAGGCAAGGAATTTCTAACAAAAGAAATGCGGGAATAATTTTGTTTGTTGGCGCGTTTTATTCCGGATCTATTCCGGCATTCCTTGTTAGAAAATCTTCTTGACTCCATACCAACCGCGATTAACTTCTCTACATGGCAAACGAAACTCGGGTCAAGGGCGATCCTTACCCTTACTTCATTCCGTCGGGTAGGCTGCGTCAAACCAGCAACGAAGATGGAACATGGCACGTTTTCGATGGCTGGGATTTCTGGCGTGGCGAGCTTTATTTCTGGCCTTGCGCTGGGATCAACCCTACCCCGTTCATCGACATTCCGCCTATCGTTCGGAAAAAGCTTTTGCTTTGCACTTGTCCCGATTGATTCGGGGATTACATTCTCAGCACGAAAGGAGCTTCTACAATGTCTTTCTCCGATGGACTCAGGGCTCGCGAAATGGTGATCGCCTCTCGCGAAATGCAAGAGTATCGCTGCACGAAAAGCGTGATCGGCGTCAAGCCCGAAGAGCAAAACGGCAGCTACATCCGGGCTGATCATCCGAAGGATGCGGCAAGGAAATACTTCGAAACATTCCCGGATGATCGGGAGGTTACCGTGGAGCTTTGGAAAGATTCGAACCATCATCGCGTCGATTCCGGTGTCGGGTATCGGGTCTTTACTCGGGCCGATGTTGCCAAGCCCTGAGCTTGGCGGCCGAAAGGCCGGAATAGATTGACGAGGTTATTCCGGCAATTACGCCTCATCCGACCTTAGCCTCTATCAAGTCGGCCAAAATCTTTTGCAGTTTTCCGATCTGATCTTCGATACGCATAGCTTCCGCATCAAGCTGATCCAGAGTCGGCAACGCAAGATCGGAATCATAACACCGGGTAAAGATTCCGGTCTTTTCCAAATCTTGCACTTCGCAGTATGGGCTATCCGGAAGATCCCGATAGAAACGATACAGGGCTTTGTGGCCACCATGATTCACAGAAACGATTTGCCAGCGGGTGAAAATCATCTGAACCTCTTACACTATGAATCTAAGCACCGGGAATGAAGCGACAAGAGAAAAATTTAGAATCAATGCCGGAAAAGTATCCGAAGTTTATTCCGGCATTCGCCGCTCAATCTTTGCGATGATCGATGTGCATATCAAAGCCACGGTTAGCCATGACGAAGAACGGACCTTCCTCGGCAACCACATTCCGCGGATCATTGTCACCATAAGTCTGATCCTTTTCCGAACCACACTCCACGACAGACCATCCGTGCTTTTCGAGACGGGCCTTGGTTTCCTCGGCATGTTGACGACTCAGGCGGTTCAAGTCGAGGCTACGCTCTCCGCTTGCCCAAACCAAAGCGTTGCAAAAAAGATCAAGCCCCTTGACTGTTTGTTCCGACATATACTGAATGCCAGAACCATCGTTCATCGGATCGTTGAGTTTGGTACGCATCAGAAACTCCATGAAAGAAATCGAGAGGATGATTGCTACGCTCTCTATGAAACCCGGAGCCGGAGTGTCGCAGCAATCATCCTCTCGCCCCAAGAATGTAAACACCATATACACTATGACCACAGATTTTTTAAAGAAAGAATGCGGCAATAGATGGTCAGAGTTATTCCGGCATTGTTACTTGGTCCAGAAACACTTTTAGCCCAAAATTATGGGCTGTTATCTTTGGTGAAACTATTGCAAGTCACCACAATTAATTATAAACTCTTTTGCTCAACCTCTATTCCGGCATTGGTTTCGTCGCTCATCTCTCCGAGATCGGTCCGCTTTTTTATCAGTCGTCTTACTGGCATACGGAACGCATAAGATACTTTGTTCATCGGTAGTAACGACCTTGTTAAACCAGATTTCTATTTTACTCTGCCTTGGTACCTCGGTGTTCCCTTGGGCCTTCACTTCCGGTTAAGAGTAATCACAATCCACATCTAACAAAGTATTACAAAATATGAATAGATTTTATATCTAACAACAAGATAAAATGCCGGAATATTATTTATTTTGTTGGAAAGTTATTCCGGCATTCCGGATCTTTCGACCTGTATTCTGCCCTAAAACCATTCTCGAAACTCCGCAACTCGCACTTTCAAAGCAAATACAATCTCCCTTTTCTCAGCGATGCCATAGTCAAGCCTTTTGACGAACCAATCTACAAATCGCTCCTTCATGGCTTCTGCCTCTTCTTTGCTTTCGAAAACATCGCCGTTATCACCGAAGTAATAATCGACGCAGGCATCCGGATCAAACCGAAGATAGCTGGTCTTGTGCTCGGCGTATTGCGAAACGATCATGAACATTTCTTTCGTCCTCTCTCAATAAGATAAACACCGAAGCAATCGTGGCAACCGTTTTCTTTAGATAGAATGCCGCAATAGTTATCAGAAGTTATTCCGGCATTACGCCTCACTCGGCGCGAACCTTTCCGGATCCGCCACAACAAGTGCAAAGGCCATACCTTCCGCCGCTTCCCTCGCACCAATCGCACTTGACATATCCGCGATCAGCCTTCCTTTTTTCGAAACGGTCATAGCCATAAACGAAGGTCCATCCCTGTTCCTTCATTCCGTTTTCGTGAGTTACCGAATCTCCAAGGATCGAGGCCCAATACCGAAGCTCATCGCCATAGCGACCACCCTGATATCCGTCGATGATCTTTTTCATTTCCTCTTCGGTGGCGCGAAAGATTCCGTAGGTAACCACGGTGCCGTCGTTCACACTCATTCCGTTCAGACTGTAGATGTTTTCCATGATTATCTCCTGCCCAAAGAATCTAAGCACGACTCATTGATAGTCAACAAGTTTTTGAGAATCAATGCCGGAATAAACCGCGAATGTTTTCCGGCATTTAATCAGTTTATACTTCGGCTTCTGACAAAACATTACATGATTTGGTCTTGCTAATTTACGGCAAATTACTTTTAATCGCATATTGTTACAGATAATCGAAAGCCACAATGCCGTAATAGTTCTCACTTTTTATTCCGGCATTCACCGGAGCCAGCAGTCCAGCGAGGCATCGCGCTTCGCGTTGTATTCCCAGCGGGCAAACACAGCCCGCAACCGCTCCACACTCCATGAAGTATTGGAAGTCAACCAGTTGATCATCACTCGGCAATGCTTCTCGGGAATCTCAGGAATGTATTCCTGAACGTCGTAGGCGATGTCGGAGAACGGATTCAGCATGACTCTCTCCTCTCCCCAATAATCTAAACACCGGGTTAGCCGAGTCAAGGAAATATTCTAAGTTAAATGCCGCAATACCTACAAGAAACTATTCCGGCATTTCACCGGTTGGCACAATCGCAGCACACGATTGCTTTCGCCATCGGAACCCGGACCCAGAAAGCCTTACGCTTTTTCCGAACGTCACACTTGCAGAGGTGACAGAGGATCGGAGTAAGGACACCGAGAATCCGAAGCTCGCGAATGATTTCCATTTACTTCTTCCATCCGAGTTGCGCCATTGTTGCGACACCGGATAGCAACACCTTCACAAACCAATCAGGCGGATATTCCCCGTCACGCTTCTTCTTGATCTCGTCACAAATCTGATTCCAATGCCGCTCGGAATCGGAGTTGATCAGGCTTTGAAGCTCGCCATTCGTCAGGTTCGTATTCATCTTTTCCCTCTCTCAGATAAGTTAACCACGCCTCACTCAGAGTCAACCTTTCCGCGGCATTTTTTCCGCGCGGTTTCTTTGCGCGCGTCCTTCGTAACGGAATGCCTGCCACGCCACGACTCAACCGTTCCACCGCTCGCAAAGTGTTTCGCCCGGTCAATGCCGCGTTGACGCGCGGAGTTATCGAGGATCTTCGCCACTTTGTTTCGTTTGTCGCGCGACATGAAATCCTCTTGTGAAGAATGTAATCGCGGAATAAGAATAGTCAAGAAGATTTATTGCCGGAATACATTATTGTTGGAAGAACTTTTATTCCGGCATTACTGCCTCACTCTTCGCAGTCGAAGCAATCATCACGCGTATCATCGTGACTGAGGAAATCGCGGCATTGCTCTTGCGTTCCGGTGAAGATGGTAGACTGAACAGCGTTGCAGACAACCGCGTAGTTTCCACCAACACATTTCGTCACGAAACTTTGTTCGCGATCCCACAGGTTGATCGCCCACTCGGGACACACAAACTTTCCGGGCTCGATGGTTTCCATGATTACCTCCTACTCAAAGAATCTAAGCACGGGCTAAGGTGGGTCAAGATATTTCTAACAAGTAAATGCCGGAATATTCCTCCACGGTTATTCCGGCATTTACTCACACACTCAAACACGTTCGGCCGGGTGGTTAGCCCGGCCTTCTCGACATCATGCGCCCTTCTTTTTCCAATAGAGGGCCATATCACTCTCGTTGATAAAGCCCTCTGCAACTGCATTTTTCAGAACCATCTGCGCGCGAAGTTCTCGCTCGGTTCCCTTCGCGAAGTCGTTCCAACCGTACCGCTCAGGAGTTTCATCGAAGATTTGCGTATAGAGCATCGGCTCTCCGTTTTCTCCGTCGCCGAAGTAGCTCGCACTCGCGGAAATCTTGAACGTTTTTCCGGGGAAAGCCCGGAGGCCGAAGGTCGCGGGAAACCTCGCGATTGCCGCCGCGATCAAGCCCGCGTGTTCGCTCCAAGCTGGCCGGCTCACTTTGCACCTCCTTTGGGACAGGCCCGTTTTTCGAGGTAAAACTCCACCAACATTCCGATGCTAAGTTCCTCGCCATCCAACCGAACCACGCACCCGGCCACACCCGAGTAGGTTTTCCCGTCATCGAGCACCACGATGTGATCGCTTTCCTTCGGGCCATTCTCGTTGTCGAAATCCATGGAAACCTCCTTTCACTCTGCGTTTTCACGGGCTTGTGACCGTTAGCCTCACCACGAGGCCAGCCGCATTAAAAGATTTCTTTCCCCGCTGGGAGAGGGGCCCATTCCCCTCTCCCTGTTGCCCGGAGTCTACCGAGCGATTACGCACGCCCGGTCAATGTCACCGGCGAAGTCCGCCACGCTTCCCGACCTGAACGGGACTCCCCGGAGGCTACAGGCGAGAGTGTAATACCCCCGCTTGCGGTCATACGAAACCCAAACCGGCGAGGGATTGCCACCCCGACCACTCCGGAAATCCTCGGGTTTGACCGGGATCGTTCCGAAGGTTTCCCATCCGGCCGGATTGCCCACGTTGCTCAAGAGCGTGGGCAGATCCACGATTGCCCACTCGTTCACCTCGGGGGAAAACCGATCCCCCGACGTGTGGCAAACCACGAGCGGAAACGCTTTCCGCGCCGCCTTGTGGCGCAACATGGCGTTGATGATGCTCGCCAACGTCATCGCGGTACCCGTGAACAAGTCATGCGCCGTCGTAAACGGGGCGCCGTTCTTCCGCGCGGAAGGAGCCTTCAAGCTGATGAAGTCTCCGCCGCAGGCGCGAGCCGGGTTGACCCGGAAACCGTCAACAAAAGTCGCGCCACGCCCGCGGCCGTTGCCCTCTTTGACCGGCGCCACACCGGGAAGGAACGCCGCTTTTGCCTCGGCGGACGCCTCACGGCCCCAACCGAACGCCGTCAACTCAGAGAGGATCGAATCCTCGCGCTGAGCGCCGTGGTTGCTGTCGCGTTCATCGGCGGCGGGAATGGAGAAGCCACGAAGGACTGAAGCGGGGATACGGGCCATGATAGACTCGGGCAGAGTTAGCGGGATTGATACCGTGTTATTCCGGCAATCGCGGGTCGCTCTCTACACTGATACTATATCCTGCCAACTATAATCTACATCGGATTTTTTCGCAAAGCATGATTCATCGGATGTCAAGGGCTTATATGGTTATATGGCAATCTATGACATCCGGTGACACCTCGTGACGGCAGCGCGGACCGCAGATTGCTTTTTTGCCGAGGATTGCTTTGGATTGCTTTTTGCGATTTACTTCTTTACTTTGGATTGCTTTTTTGCCGCGGATTACTTTTTAATACTTTTTGAGGATTACCTTTTATTACTTTTTGCGGTTTACTTTTTACTTTGGATTACGTGGATGCCGTTTTTTGTGCATATATTTTAGTGGATACGCAATTTAGTGGATACAATACACGGCAGATACGCGGATGCGTTTTTTGCAGAGTTTTTTTTGCTTTGCATATTTACATAAGAGTTTTTTTGCATAGCTCTATAATACGCAGATACATTATTTATTGGGCATGGCGCGAAATGTATATATGAGGCTAAAAGATATATGTGTATTTTGCTTATGTATCTTAGCATAGAGAATATGTTGGAAGAAAATATATATGTATGTTATTTGTCCAACAAGATGTTGTTCCTAATATAATTTCTCACAAGAGGCTCGCGAAAATTATAATCACCCTAAAAATCGTAAGTTTGTATAACTTATTTGATATTTTTTATTTTGATCTTCAAGAACATAGAAGCTTGCCATAAACATTCTGCTGATTATTAACTATAAACCAGATTTTGATCATCGAACTATTATGAATATCAATGCGCTTTATTGTTTCGTTCTTTATTTTGCTGAAATTCGCAAAATCTGCTAATAGTTCTGCGAAAAGATACAACCTAATTTCATTGGAGAGTTTAAATGTTATCAAAGCTTGCGAAAATTGCGAACAAACTTGACGGCCTTGGTCTGGTGAAAGAAGCCGATATTCTTGATCGTTTCATTGGAAAGATTGCGGTGGGACAAACAAGCACCACGATTGGCTCGGATGAAAACCTCGTTATTCCCGGCGAGCAATTTGAATCGGGCCAAAAGATAAAAGATGTATATAATGTGACCCCGGCGACAAAGATAACACCGGCCGGGATAAACGAAGGAAACGTGAGGTCTTCCGCGCCAAAAACCTGGGAAGAATATCTTGCCGTATCTCCAAATGGGAAATCCGTTATGGATGAATGGAAACTTTATTCTTCTCGCTCCGGCGATTCCCCGGATTTTTCCGCGTTTGCAAAATGGTGGCGGGCGCAAAAGAAAGCTGGGCGAATTGGAATGGGCGGCGTTGCCGAAACCGTTGCCAAGCTTTCGCGCGATTCCGCTCTTGCATTTCATGCATCCGGGCCAAGCAGCTTTGATTCATATAAGGGATCGGGCGCCCAAGCAATGCGGGGCGAGATTTCATCCCCAATTGGCGGCGACGATATGGCCGGGACCGGCATTCCTGCGGCCGGGGACTTGCGCAATGTTGTCAAGGTGGATTATGATCAAAACAATCTTGAGGATATGTTCCGCAATTCTCGGTAAATAAGAATCTTTGCGCGGATATGGCCGAATTGGATTTGATTCCTTTTCGGCCATTCTTTTATCTCCCCTTATTTGCTTATGTCCCCACGGTTATGTGGAAATGCGTTGTCTTTTCCCAATTAACGTTTGCCGCAATTCCGCTTTCTTTTGATGTTTCAATCACTAGCTCTTTGAATTTGTTATAATCCGATTGTCCAAGGCCGTTTGCATTGAAGCCCACATCTATTCCATTCCCCGCCATATGAGAACCTTCTGTTAGCTTTGTCGTTTCTATGATCTCCGCCGCATTTTCATAATCCCCGGCAGATATCAATTTTTTTATTTTCTCTGCGTCTTCTCCAAGGGAAGAGTATAGAGAATCATAATCTCCCGATTGCAATGGATATCTCATTGCTTTTGCTTGCTCAAGCGCCGTTCTATGTGTGCTGCCTATAACAAGGGTTTTTCCGAATGTTTCCCTATATTTTGGTTTTAGTGCCTCTATAAATCTTTCTGTGCTCGGCGCATTTTTTGTTGCTCCGGTGCTTTTTTGTTGTTTTGATTCTGATCGTACGGGTTGTGATAGGTTCCATTTCAAAATATCTTCTTTTGAAAGATCTTCTCCATATATATATTTGTCTCCTTTAGAATATATAATTCCGTTTGATGACAACGTTTTATTTATATTTTCAAACAACTCAACTATGTTCGCTAGGCCCAATTTTTCTTGTTCTGTCTTTGGGCTCCATGATACATTTCCTTTATTGGAAATACGAGTAACGTGTGGGTTTTCTTTTCTCAGAACATCTGTTATTATTTTTGAATATTCCCTTTCTATCATGTCTCCTGTTAGATAATCCGCTCTTCCTGCAGGGAGGGTTTCTGTTGGTTTTAATGTTCCAACGCCAAAGAAATAGCTCCATTGTGGTATGGACTCTGAAATATTTGCAATAAAAGAAAATACTTTTCCATTAATATTCAATATAATTATTGCGTTTGAATAATCATCAATCCATCCGTGAATAATTTTAATTGACACATTTTGTTGTTGCGCATATTTTATTAATTTATTCATATTGTGTCCTGTTTTTTATTTAGGCCGGGCTACTACTAATAGTAGTAATATTAATAGCTGGCGAATTAACGTATTGTGCTTGGAGTTTTTATGATCAAAAATTTAATTAAAGTTGCGGCCGAACTTGATAAGGCCGGTTTTCATGTCGAGGCAGATCTTGTAGACACCATTATGCAAAAAGTTGCAGAGGAAGCTGCGGAAGATAATGCTATTGATTTTGGTTTTCTCGGAAATAAGACGGAAAAGAAAGATGTGGAGACTGCCGCATCTGATGATACAGATGATGAAGAAGATGAAAATCTTGGCTCCGAAGAAGAGGAAGAAGAAGAGGAAGAACCAAATGCAGAACTTAGTTTTGAAGATTGCCTTGAACACTGCAAAGCACTTACTCACGAAGAGCAAGTTGCTATAATCAGGGCGATCTTGGATGATATGGTTTAAATAGTTCTCATTATCTCAATAAGCTCCAGACATTCTCTTCTAGAGAGTTTATCTGGAGTTTCTTTTTTTATTCTGTTTAAAAAAAATGAGATAGGCGCTAATTTTTTTGCATTTTCAAATGTTTTAAACTTGTTTTTTATTATTTTTGCAAGAATTCTTTCTGTTGAATTTGCAATGGGTTTTTCTTCTGAATTTGCGGAAGTCACTTATGCTCTTTTTATTCTTTGCTTCAAAAGATAAATATTATTCTCGTGTTCATTGCATAATGACATAAACATATCATCAAGACCAAGAGTCAGCGATTCTTCTTCTTTCATCTTTTTATAAAGTTTTTCACTAAACGCCAAAAATGTTCTTTCCAGTTTTAGTGCTTCTTTGATTAATTCATATCCAAGCGTATTCTCGTCCATCTCTGGAACGTGTACGAGTATTTTTGCCGTTATTCCCATAATTGTTTTAACGCAAACAAAGTGATCACCACCGAGGCCAACCATCTTTTCTCCGACCATATCAACCTGCCCGCTTAATGAGCCGTATAGCCTCTCGAAGAGAAGATGATCGCCATAGTAGGGTTCTCCCTTAGAAACCCAATGAGCGTGCTGGTAGAACGCCTGAATAGCCTTAATGAGTGCTAGGTATTTTTTCATCTCTGGCTCTGGGATTTCTTTAACGGAACCATCGCTTATATCGAGTGAGACATCATCCTCGGCTTCTTGGTCGTCTGCATCGTTATTATAGTAATTTTTATACCCTGCCGCATATTTGGCTAATTTCATAAATCCCTCGATGAACAATAAGATTATATTAGCAGCTGATTCCTTGGCGAGTTAAATCAACCATATTCATTCCCATTCTTATTAGTTTCTTTTCAAATATTGGATGTTTTGTATCATCCCAAGCCTTTAACGCACTTAATATTTGAACATTCTTATTAGTCTTTATAGAATCAAAAACTTGATTGATTATTAGCAGTAATTGCATATAGTCATATGCTAGCGTTTTATACAAAGTATCTTTTGGTAATCTTTGGTGTAATCTAAAATACGAATAACGTCCTACGGAAATAAAATAATCAAAAGCTATTTTCTTATTGCAGAATGCTTCCGGTGCGTATCCACCTATTGAAAAATAATAATCTCCATTAAATTTCAAATATTTCAGAGTCTCTGATGTTTCTGGAAGACTGTTTAGAAATATAAGCGTGTTTATAGAATCATTTTGTGATCTTTCTGATGGGACGAGAAAATCATCTACATATATTTTTGTTAGATAACTTTCCACTTCTTTTGTCATATTATATTTGTATAATGATTTTGCGTCATTTAAATTCGACATAAAAATATCTTTAAAATAAAAATCAGACATCGCTATTATATGATTTTATTAGCAGGTTTATATTTTCGCTCGCTATATGTATATTTGCATTTTGGAAATGTGGAACACCCAAACCACGGCTTATTATCACTTCCGATTCTTTTTAGCATTTTCGAACCACACTTAACACAAGTGATGTTTGATGTTTCTGTTGGTATTTTTGGCTTTGATGAGACAGTGTTGTTTTTTGTGTATTTACAGGCCGGATAGTTGCTGCATCCTTTCCACTTTCCCCATTTGCCATCCCTTTCCTTTAGACACCCATCACACTCTGGACATGGCTCTCCAGTATCTTCACTACCAACACTTTCGTTTCCATTAGAATCTATATTTAGTGTATACCCACATTTTGGATATCCAGAGCAGCCGAGGAATATCCCTCTATCGCCCTTCTTTTTCACCAAGAAAGATTTGCACTCTGGACACTTTCTGTCCGTCTTAAATATATCTGCAGAACTTAACTTTTTCGCAGCAATTATCGATACGTCCAAACCCTTATAAAAAGACGATATTACATTCTTATATGTATCTTTCCCGCTTGCAATCATGTCCAGGCTTAACTCCATTTGTGCTGTCATTTCGGAATTAACAAGAAGTGGGAATGCGGCACTCAAATAATCGGAGGCCATCATTCCAAGCTCTGTTGTTCTTAATACTTTCTTATCTCTTATCGCATAGTCTCTATTTATAAGAGTTTCTATAATTGATGCATATGTGCTTGGCCTTCCAACACCGTCTTTTTCCAACTTTTTTATAAGCGATGCATCGGAATATCTTCCGGGTGGTTGAGTAAAGTGTTGAGATATAAGTACATCTGATATTGCTATAGCAGAGCCCAACGTCATTTGCGGCAAACTTACATCTTCTTTATTTTCGCCGTAAACCTTTAAAAATCCATCGAACGTCATTATGCTTCCGTTTATTTTGAAAATATAAGTATGTTTATCGGATTTTATTGATATCTTTATAGAGGCCTGATCAAAGGTTGCATCAGACATTTGCGATGCTTTAAACCGCGAATCGACCAATTTTAATAATTTGGTTTCGTCCGGAGATAGCGGATTAAGAGGACTATCATATGTTGGCCTTATCGCTTCGTGCGCGTCTTGGGCAGAATCTTTATTCGCATAATGTCTCGTCGTTGGTGAGACGTATTGTCTTCCAAGTTTTGATTCTATCTTTGTTCTTATTGATACGATCTTGTCCGGCTCAGATCTAACAGAATCGGTGCGCAAATAAGTTATGAGTCCGGAGGAAAATAGTGTTTGTGCAACCTGCATAGTTTTTTGCGCGTTCCATCCAAACATGCTCGACGCAACCTGCTGAATTGTTGATGTTATAAATGGTGGTTCTGGAGAGCGACTCCTTGTTTTTTTAGTATACTCTACTACCTTTGCTGTTTTTTTACCAGAAAGAATATCTTTCCTCATATTTTCTGCGCCAACTTTCGTCTTCGGATGATATACCGTGTCGTCTATGGTTGAAAGCTCACACGTAAACTCATCGCATTTTATATGCGTCTTCCAATATTCTTCTGGATTAAAATCAAGTATTTCTTTTTCCAGATCTGCGACATACTTTAGCGCAACGGACTGAACCCTTCCTGCTGATGTGCCCTTCAATCCCTTTGACCACATAATTGGGCTTATCTGATATCCGACTAGTCTGTCGGTTACTCTTCGACCCTTTTGAGCATCACAAAGGTTATCGTCTATATCTGACGGATTTTTTATTGCTTTTTCTACCGCTTCTTTTGTTATAGAGTTAAGTAGAAGTCTTTTACATTTTTTTTGATTCTTTTTCGTTAAAAATAGGCATACATCCTGGCTTATTTTCTCCCCTTCGCGATCTGCATCCGATGCCAAATATATAATTTCTGCTTCGTCTGCGGCCGATTTTATTTTGGCAAGCACATCTTTTTTCATTGGATCAGATATAAGCGTTGTTTCAAATGTAACCAGATCCACGCCCAACTCTTTTTTTGGAAGGTCGAAACAATGCCCAATGGTCGGCAGTATCATGTATTCGGATGAGAGAAAAGATTGTAATTTCTTTATTTTATTTGGTGATTCGATGATTATAAGCTTCATAATTTCTCCGCAAAGAAAAGTGGCCCGATAACCAATTATACCAGTTATCGGGCCACCATCGAATTATTTATGTTTAACGCCGAATTATTCTTCTAAACTTTTCATCAGAGATTTTAGAAGCTCCTCAGTCTCAGCCGCTTCCTCTTCCGATATTTCTTCGCTGATGCTAGCTCTTTTGTTAAGACCGCGGGTTTTTCTATTTCCATATTCGCTATATAAAAAATCTTTTGTCATGCCACGTTTAAAGAACGCTTTAAGATCCCCATCCGCATACTTTTCAGAGATATAATCTATAAGATTCGCATCTTTCATATATCCGTTTTTATCTAAAAAATCAGCTATTCTTAGTAAGTCTTTTATCATGATAAAGTCCTCCGGATATGTGCCCACTATGATTATGGGCATCACACCAATGAATATTTATAAATAGAACCTAAGATTCCGTTGTTTTCACTTTAGTTGATTATCAATCGTAATGATATTTCACATTTATTTTTGGCCAGAACTTCCGAATCCATTAGCGCCTCTGTCCGTATTTTCCAGAGATTCTACTTCTTCAAAGAATGTGTTGATTCTTTTTTTAAGAATCATCTGTGCTATCTTTGGATATTTCGATAGTATTAAGTTTGCAACTTCGCTCATGGAGGTTGGCTTTGCGTCCAAAGCCATTATCATTCCGGATGGATATATATCTCTCTCTTTCGAGAGGCCGACGTTTGGATGCAACACTCTTATTGGGATGATAAGCTCTCCAGTATACGTCTCATCTATGATGGCTACCGAGTGTGGAAACATAAATGGAGTTTTGGACATAGAACTTCGTGGATATATTTCAAAATAATGACCTCCTGGTGGAGTAATCGCAATTCCGGTTCCAAACCATATTACATCACCCTTTATTGAACTGATATTTGTTATCGTCACATCCCAGCCGGAATCTGATTCGTTGGCGCGGGTCGGCACGACAGCTTTATCGTTTAATTTCTTTATTTTCGTAGCCATATTTTTTATTGTCAAAATTACCTCGTGCATAATTGTACCAGCTGCGTAACACATGGGAATATAAATTCATTCAATATCGGAGGCATCATTGCACAAAATTTATGTAGAATTTTCAATCTCTGGCACTATAATTATTAACGAGACCGAGAAAGAACGGGTCATGGTGGAGATGTCAAAAATGATGTCAAAATTTCTAAGAAACAAAGATATAACTGATCTTCAAAATAGCATATCCTCATCTGATGAAATGGAAATTGTAGAATCTCTTATAGAAGCTGCAGAGGCCTAGATCTCTTCTTGCTCTGAAAACGCAAGAATGTAACGCTCCAGGCACCTTGCAGAATAAGAAGAAAGTCTCTTATTATTAAAGGGGATGCCGAGCCCTATGAGTAATTTTCTCGCTTCTATCCAAGCCAGCATCTCATCCCATAATCTGTTTGTTTTCTTTCTATCATCAGTTGAGTTTTTCGGATATGGGAAGTTTCTATTTGTATTTATTATATGGCCGCATTCATGGGCCAATATAAATATTTTTTCATTTGTTGTTTTTAATGAACAAATCTCTATTGTCTTTGTTTCTAGACAAATATCACCACCGGCGTTTTTTTCAAAAAAAACCTGGTAATTGTATGTCTCGGCCCAATCAATCAACTTTTGAAGGTGTTGATTGCGTCTTGCCATCTATCGTTTATACATTACCGAATAAGAATACACGTTATCTGCGCCAGCATCGGGTGTAAATCTGAAATATAGTTTTCCGCTGCTATTAGCACGCATAAACTTACTAACGGTTACATCAAGTGTTGTTGCAGCGGCTGTCACTCCACTGAGATACTTTTCATGTATAGAGCCAGTAACGAATCCGGACACATCCCCTATTGAAAAAATAAATGTGGTCCCGCTGCCAGCAGTTTGATCAATCATAATTCTGACAATTTCTATTCCAAACGCTGTACCATACGAGTGCATATCAATTACGACTTCACCGCTAGGAGAAGCAATTGCCGATGTATAACCACCAATTTCTCTAATGACCATATAGTTACCTCTTGCTTATTTTTTGTGTTGCCGCTGATTTCTTTATTGATACAAGCGGAAGATTTTTGGATATCTTTCGTTGCGCGGCGGACGTATCTATTTTCTTCGTAGAATTTGTTGTCGTTACTGATTTTGACTTATTGCATCCACACGCCATGTGACCTCACTTTTTTGTATATTTATTTTCTATAAATTCTTTGATTTTTTTAAATTCAGCTATATCAATAGTTTTACCGGCCATAATAGAGTTCAGCGTATTTTTTGCATAGTTAGTAAGTTTTATAGTCGACTCTATTTCTGCAGAGTTATTAGTATTAATGTTGTCAGTATTCATAACATCGTGTGCTTTTTTTATTGATGCCGGATCAATACCGGACATACTAAGTATTGGACCAAGCGACGTCAACATGCTTGTAACAATATCAGCTGATTTTTTTGTCTTCTGTATTACTGGATTTTTATTTTCTCCACATGACAGTAAACATGTCCCACATGCTTCTTTTATTTTTAAATCCCAAAAATCACATGTATGGAAATTAAAATCTTCTCGCGTAGAAGATGATAACGACTTCTCGCATCCATATAATATTTTTCCATCGATAACTTCATACGCCTCATCACAATGAGTACTCTCTTTGAGTTGCCTTGTTTTTTTGCAAGAGTCCTTACAACTAAGGTTTTTCATTTTTGACCTTTGGCTTCATATTGATGAGTTCCATAATCAATCTGTCGAGCTGCTCTGCATTTAGCTTGGCAGATGACATCGCAAATGATCCCTCGTCCCACTTTGTTTTTATGGTAACTGTTACTGAATCTTCCTTAGGGGAAAGCTTCACATCAAGATATTCTTGATTTCCAAATAATATTTTCATATTTTATGATACTAACACTTTCTATTTTTTATAGTAATTTTGCCGCCAGTGCTGCAATTTCAGATCTTTCTGTCTTTACCATGGTTATGTGGGCTGTCAATTCGCTATGTTTAAAGCTATTTATAACTGTTGACAATCCACAGCTATAGATGTCTAACTTTGGAGAATCTATTTGCTCTAGATCTCCCGTGATTATAATTTTGGAATTTTCACCCATTCTGGTTATGACTGCTTTCATCTCTGATGAGGTTGCATTTTGAGCTTCGTCAATTATTATTACTGTGTTTGGGAAAGTTCTTCCTCTTATATATGATAAGGATTCGACCTCTATTTTACCTTTATCCATAAGCAGTGTGAGATATGTGTCAGTACATTTCATTGCATGCTTCAAGTTATCGAAAATCGGCTGTACCCACGGTTTCATCTTTTCTTGTAAAGTCCCTGGCAAAAATCCGATTCCACTCGATGCGCTTATTGCCGGCCTGCATATGACTAGTTTTTCATAAATTCCTTTGTCAAGCATATGCATTGCAGCTACTGCGGCACACAGGGTTTTGCCGCTTCCGGCCTGCCCAATCATCGAAACAAGCGGTATGTTTTGATCGAGCAAATATTCGAAAGCAAATCTCTGTTCTTTGTTTCTTGGAGAAACACCCATAATTGCTATGCCGCCCTTTTTATCTTCGCGTAATTTAACTATACGATTACTCTTCACAACCCCAATCGCGCCGGAGCTTTCCTCAGAACGAAGCACCACTGCTTGGTTTTCAAAGAGATCAGATCTAAAGTGTGTTACAAATCCAGTATTATAAAAATCTGATATTACATTCTGATCGACGTTTATGGTTTTTGTTCCAGAATAAACAATGTCCGCTTTCCCAAACAATACCTCGTCATCAGAGACGGAATTTATACCGAGCGAATTTGCTTTTATTCTCAAAGAGATATCGGAAGATACTAGCTTAACTCCCGCACTTCCTTTCGCATATATCATCGCCACAGAAATAATTCTAGAATCAATATTTTGAGAATAAAATGACGGAACTAATCCTAGGTTTGACTCCATAAAGACTTTGATATAATTTCCGTTTCCAAACGTAACCCCGTTTGCAAGATTTTGACTGCCTCGAATCTCATCGATTATTCTGTTTGCTTTTCGTGCATTAAACCCAGATTGTTCATTTTTTGTTTTTAGATTATCTAATTCTTCCAAAACTTCTATTGGAATAATAAATAATGTATTATCGAGAAGCGAAAATATATTTGGTTGATTTACAATTGCAGAAGTATCGAGGATTAGCGTTTCTTTAGTCATCTTTTCATTTTACCCATTATAGCACTTTGTTTATCTTTACCCGACAATATATCGACGGATATCTCTGCAAACGGCGTTCCCAATTCATCTATCTTCGTAGATACCGATGGATTTCTCCATTCTCCTATAACTTCTCCATCCTTTTGTATTTTTATAGAAGATGTTTTTATGTCAAAATCTATATATGTTTTTTTTCCAACCAAATATTCGACAGCGGCGCCTTTATTTGCGCCAAAAACAATTTTTTCATCAAGGTCGGCAGAGACTATAATGCTTCTGACCCAAATCGTAGACTCTTCTTCCAAAACTTTGTTCCAAGATTCCAAGTCTGATAAAAATATTTTTTTCATACAATTGTTCCGATAGTAGTCGATATGCTTATAGCCAAACTATCTCTTTGAACTGCCACATGTCGTTGAAAAAACTAGAAATAATATCTTTATCATCGGCTGATATAGATCCGACTCCGGATACTATTATTTTGTCGTTTCCTATTGGAGGAAGCTTGCCGCCCATTTCTCTCCAAACTGATTTATCCGGATTTATCTCAACAAACCCAATCGGTACAAGCTGTTTGACATCCGTTTCTTCCGATGGTGGGAATATCACATCCCATCCCATGTTGTCAGATGGATTTATCGCGCCTTTAACCTCTCCATAGTCAAACGGGACTGGTCTTTTTTTACCACCAAAACCTTTTAAAGAACCTTTTGGTGCGTCTATTTCTATATCAAGAACATCGTTATTCTTTAAATACTTAAAAAAATCACTCCTTGTTTTAACAAGTGCTTTCTTCCCAGACATCGTATCCGCGATGTTATTAGCTATTTTTGCAGAATACTCATCTGATGATATTTTTTTTAAAATATTCGCAAGCAGCCTTATCGAACCAACACTCATATCATATGTTTTAATATTAGGTTATTTTTCATCTGCCCAACAGGCCCTACACCTCGCCTGATAAGAATCGGCTGCTCCAACCTGGATAGTTGCCCCATTACTTTTGTCAGAAAATCTATATGTTTTTGTTGCTCTTTTCCCACATATTTTCCCAAGAGAATCTTTCGCAACACAAATTGCGTCAAGATGCATAACGCTATCCGCTCGTGCCAATAATTCTGGGATTGGCCCAAACGGGATTCCATTAGAATCTGTGTTTAGCCCAGATATTATTATCCTTGTGCCATTATTTGCGACATTATCTGCAAATTCAGAGAATTCAATTGGAAGAAATTGGGCCTCATCTACGCCTATCACATCTGGGAAATCTCCGGTTGATGCAATTATCCCTAATTTATCAGTGAGGTCTTTGAGTGACTCAAATGTTATTGCATTAAACGTTATTGCGGAGTGCGATGCAATCTTATTTTTGTGATATCTGTCGTCTATCGCCGGTTTAAATGCAATAACTTTTTGACCTGCTATTTCCGCCCTTCTCAACCTTCTTGCCAACTCTTCTGTTTTACCAGAAAACATGCATCCAACTATTATCTCAAGCATCTTCACTCCAATTCTCTAATTCTCTTCTTGCAATAATTCCGGTCCAACCTGATAAAATTATGAACAGCGGCTCCAACCGCAACGCTCTCCGCATGAAACGCATCCGTCTTGGTATATCAAATTTGTAGTTCCACATCCACCGCACGCCTTTTGTCCAGAGGCCTTTGTTCCATCTTCAATATAATTCTTCAGGACTCTGGCTATACACCTGGAAAATGAAAACATATCTGAGTCTTGTTCTTTCTGAAGTTGTTCTACTATATAGTTTATCTTTGCTCCATGCCTCAGGGATAGTGACAATATTCTCGTGAACGCAGAATGATTTGCATTATCGAATACACTTACAACGTCTTTTATATGATGGCCTCCAACAAGGAGGTCATATCTCGTCTGATTCTTCCCGAGTTTTACTTTTAATATTTTGCCGACCTTATCGGATTTATTCAGATCTATAAGCTTGTTTGCCCCACCTATTACTTCATAGGGTTTGCCATTTAAAAGTCCAATAAGAACCGTCCATTTCTCACCTCTTATCGTCAAATTATGAATGTCGCAATCGAGTTCGTCTGGCCTTCTCGCCCCTTCGTGTTGAGAGAACTCAACCGACTTTTTGTCTGTTATTAGAACGCCATCTCTTGAACCATCGACATAAACGGTTATCCCTTTTAAACCCATCTTCCATCCAAGCATATAAAGCTCAGATACCGTATCTTGAGATGTTCCTTTTGGAAGGTTAATCGTACTTGAGACGCTGTGATCCATATGTGATGTTATAATACCCTGAATCTTTACTCTTTGCTTCCAATCAATTTTATCAGATTCCGTGAAAAATGTCGGAATTATTTCCGTGTTAAATTGTTTAAAATAAGCTTGTATATTGTGATGATATACAACGTATTCCGACCACTTATCGCCAACAACATCTGTAAAATCAGCAATTGTATCGAATTCATTATGCGAGAGCTTTCTCCTCCTTGTATAAGTATTTCTGAATACTGGTTCTATTCCAGATGATGTTTGAGATAGTATTGACACAGAACCGGTTGGGGCATTAGTAAGAATGCTTATGTTTCTTCTTCCGTTTGTCATTATAGCCAATCGTATATATTCTGGTAATGACTTTATAAAAAGATTATCTTTCTCAAGATACCATTCAAATACCGGAAATGAACCACGCTCTTTCGCAAGATTTGTAGACTCAAAATAAGCAGTATTCTTAAGTGTTTCGTAAATCTTGCCAATTACAACCAACGCCTCATCGGAATCATATGCGAGATTTAGACAAGCTATGGCATCGGCAAGACCATGTGTGCCGAGCCCGGTACGGCGGCCATTTGCGCACGAAGTCCTAAGCTTAGAATACACCGCTATTTCATCTTCGGTATCTAGCGATACTATTATTTTGTCTAATTTTTCCAACTCAAGATCGACCAAATCATCTTGTAATCTCATCGCGTGTGCAACAACCTTCGAAAAGTATTCGAAATCAAAAAATGAATTATTTAAAAATTTATTTTTAATAAATCCGGTTAAATTTAACGTCATAAGGCGGCAAGAATCTTCGGCTGATAATGGTAATTCGGCGCATGGATTCGTACTTATGTGCTTAAAACCTTTGTTTTTATAACATTCCGCCGGCAAAAACTTTAAAATATTATCCCACATAAGTATGCCGGGTTCTGCAGTTTTTGTCGCCGCATCTACAATTTTTTTCCACAAATCACGCGCACGAATCTCTTTTGTAAGAAGTGGTAGCTCTGATTCGCACGGAAATCTCAGCTCAAAAGCATCATCTCTTTCTACTGCCGTCATAAAATCATCAGTTATTTTCACCGAAATATTCGCCCCAGTTACTTTTGTTAGATCATATTTCATTGTAACAAACTTTTCAATATCAGGGTGTCTAATATCCATGCTAAGCATTTCTGCGGAACGACGGCCATTTTGGCCGATCATACGTCCAATATTTGAAAAATACTCAGCAAAAGACCAGGCTCCGGTTGTTGTTCCGGCAGAATTGTTAACAAACATTCCTTCTGGCCTAAGTTCAGATAGGTCCGTTCCAACGCCACAATTATGTATATTAATAAGTCCAAAGTTTCCTGCAAAGAAATTGTTTGTTTCTTCTACCTCTATATCATAATATATTTCCGAAATTTCATCACGAGAAACTGTTTTTACAAAAGTTCTCTGCGATATTTCATTCTTCTTTTTTGTCGAAATAAGGTTATTTTTCTCCAGCTCATTCAAACCACCAATCCCAAGCATTCTTGATTTGTTCATCAGTGGAATTATTGAGTATGCCCCTCCCATGGTATTTGATTTTCTCGACTTATAAGTTGTATATATCTCATTAATTTCCGCTTCTGATAAAAATTTCTTTCTTGAAAATTCTTTTGATGCTTTGGAAAATTGTTCTCTTTTTTTGTTGTGTCTTAAGAACTTTGAGAAAAACAAACTAAATTCTTTTGAACAATGAATTGAGAGCAAATATAGTGCTTTTTCATTCCGTTTTTTAGGAAGTCTTATAGACGTATGAATCATTAATCCTTGTCCGGTTAAAAACCCGGCAACATCATCAATAATATCTTTGGCGCATATCCCTATGTCTATGCCGTGATCACTTATAGTTCCGTCAGTATCTATAAGTCCTGCTATGTACGGCCACCACAAATTCTTTTCCTTTATAATTTTGGGAGTTTTTGCAGAATAAGTTTTTTTGCCATATTGATTATCTATATATTTTGATAATATTTTAAGATTATCAATATTTGCGTTCGCATACTCCCACACACTAACCTTATAATCTTTTCTATAAGAAATGGCGTAATTTGCGCATGACCCAGAGTATTGATTAAATATTCGCGCATATTCACTTACGATTTCCTCGTTATCTCCGGAAAATCTAAATCTATATTTCTTTTCAGAAGAGCCTTGGTTTCGTCTGACAGCCCCACATGTTCCATCTCCTATGTGTGCACCAACAAACCAGCCTGCGTCAATTTCGCCCTTGGTCATGTGGCTATCATCAAACGTCTGGTGGTTTGGCTTTATACAGACGTCTTTTTCCTTTATAATTCCACCGTTAATGTAATTATAATTTTCTGAAAATGTAAGAATCGGATGTTTTGTAGATGTTTTTAATATAGCCCCAGAATCGAGTTTTATTTCGATGCGATCTTCTTTTTTTACATTTGTAAGAAATTTATTTAGCACCTTTCTATAAACGGATTCCTTTTTATTGATATCAAACGATAACACCGACATTCCAATTTCTACATCTTTTATTTTCATTGGTCCGTTTTCCAATGTAATGACAGTTGTATTTTCCTCCACACATCGCCTCTTAAATAGGTTTGCCATATCACGTCCGGTGTTCATTATGGAGGATACACTATCCTTTGGACTAGCAACAACCACACAATTTGACAAGCTCACATTTGCGAAATCATTTCCGATTCCGTACATCGGAGATCCTTGTGGTACAATTTCTTTAAAATGGTCAAAATGCGAGAAAATCTCCTCTTCGCTTAATCCGTTTGGATAATTTGCTTCAATTCTCGCAAACTCTTTCGCAAGACGATGGTGCATATCCGTCGGGGTTTTCTCAACCAATTCACCAATTTTATTCTTCAACGCATATTTGGTTACAAACACGTTTGTTGCCAGTGCATCACCATTAAAGTAATCTAAGGTCGCAGCTAGCGCCTCTTCTTTCGTATAAGTTATCATATTTTCCTCTAAAACGTTTTGCTTAATCTGAGTGTGTCATCATCAAAATGCTGCGTTGAAAATTCGATAATTGTCGAATCTTCAACGGCAAAAACCTGATGAATATATCCAACTGGAATTTCCCTCACATCTCCCTGCACCATTTTTACCAATTCTATATCCGCCGGACTAACGAATGATTCTTGTTCGCAAAATTTACAAAGAAGCTCGCCAGATTGTAGATAAAACGTCTCTGTTTTTAGCTTATGATATTGTAGTGATATACAATTCCCCTTTTTTATAAAAAGTATCTTTCCGCAATAATTTGCATCATTATGCATTATAAGCTCGTAGCCCCAGGCTTTCTCAACTACCAGTGGCTTTAAAAATTTATCCATCATTCATCCTCTGATAGTGCTGCACATATTAGTCGGTTCCGGAAAATCCATCGCTATCATATGTATGATGAACTATGCCTCCCTTATCATCAATCGTTTCCATATTTATTGGTGATTGCCAAACTTCATAAATATAACCCATAACTTTCGCAAGACTTCTTTCATCTAAGGTTTTACCATCATGTGGGTGGTGAATCAACTCCATTCCGGTTGATGACGCATATTCTATTGTAATTACAGGCACGCGATAATTGTGCATGTCTTTTGTAAGACTTTCCGCAACATCATTGACATCTCTACTTTTTATTGTAAGTGTAGTATCACCATTCTTTTCTCGTTCTGATTTATAGGAAAATAGCCCCATCTCCTCTACGAGTTCTTTTGTGAGATAATTTTTTATAAGAGATATATCGCTTTCTTCGGATGTTACTTCTAGCATCTTCTCCCAACCTGATATTTTTGATTCTCCGGCCGCCTTATAATTGTCCCAGCGTTTTCTTATATCTTGAAGTATTGTAAATCCAAGATAATATGGATTTATATTTAATGGATTGTTGCCAGGCTGGACAACTCTTTCGTGAATCCTGCAAAAATCTATGTGTTCTTCTGGTAATAATGAGTCTAGTTTTGACATAAACTCAGCATGAATTACTGAGGCCAAACCTTCATTTTCCACCTTTGTTGAAAACTGTGGATAGAAATAAAAACTCTCTTGTCTGACGATCTCAAAAATATCTTTCTGCCAATCCTCAAGATTACCATATGTTGATAAGAACCACAAGAGATCATTTTCTGGATGTGGCGGAAAATGCGCATTCTGTATTACATCAACCCTAGATGGCGCTCTTGGGTTTATTATATCATCGAATTCTTTTTTCTTTATTTCTTTTGAAGATTTCTTTTGTTTCCCATATGGACTTCTATTCTCTCCTTTTGACCAATCTATATGCTTCTCCATTGAGAAGGCTATATTCATGGTATGTTCCACCTTATCTATGCCGTATTTTTGTACATATTCCGTTATTCTGTTTGCACGCTCTGCGGCATTATAAACCATCTTTCTGTCTGTCTCGGAGAATAAATAGTTGTGCTTGAAAAAATTCGAATTATGCGTAGTTATTCCATTTGAAGTTACAAAGCTATGATTATCCTCAACCTCTATATTGTAAACAGACTGAGGCGTGGCATGCTCTATTTTTGATATTTTATCTATTTTATGATAAATAAAATCTGCATCAACCTTGTGATGTGTCCAGGTTCTTTTGGGATGATATGTATTTTCTATACCCATCCACTCCATGATCTTTTCCCTATCTCTTCCGCTGATGACTAATTCAAAACATAACTTTCTGTTCTCACGTTGCCTTGATCTCAGAGATGCCTTAATACCAAGCGCACAGAGTATTCTTTTTATCTGATACGATAATTGCCTACTTACAGTAGTGTAAGTAAGTGATCTATTTGATCCGAAAATACACCCATCACCTTCAAAAAGTCCACGAACTATCCCACTATAGAACTCAAAACTTTGTTCCGTGTTAATTATCTCATCTGCTATTTTTTTATTATGCCCACCAACGCCAAAGTTGGCCGAAAACCATCTGGCAACATCGGTATTTGTTGATATAACCTGATGAGAATGCGTTTCTTCTGTGATGGTGCTACGTACTTTAGTAAAAAAGTTACTCTCAACAAAAGTCTTTATGAATGACTGATATTCTATTTCTTTTGTGTGAAAGCAGAATCCAGTAAGTCCTACTTCATTTCCCCTTGCATCTGGGCGCATATATGTAAATCCTTCTGCCAAAAATAGCCCAATAAACCTGCCGGTATCAAAGTTAAGCTCTATATTATATCCACCACTCGTTTTTTGTATTTTTTTCTTAATAAGCGTTGTAGTTTTTCCTATCTTTATTGGCACAATGATATGGTTATTTATTGGTGATGATATCATCCGCGTGTTTCTTGGCGAAACTACCAAATCAGTAATCAACACATCTGATGCTGGTACCCAAGACATCTCTCCTTTTCTTTCTACATAAATCGGATGTTGTGCTGTACAAACTATCTCCTCATATCCTTTTGCCCTAATAGAATATAAAACATTGTGTTCGCCTGTTTTGCCAGAAGCCACTACTCTTTTCGATTCTCCGGTATGCGTAAGTACCATATCGCCAACTATTATTTCATCAATTCGTTTCGTTCCGACTAGGGTTTCTATATATGTATTTGGGGCCAAACAATGCCCAAAACAATGAGCTATAACCATGGTATTTATCGTATCAGAATTGCTATCTAACAGAAATGCATACGACGGGTCGTTATTCATAATTACTTCATATATTTTAGAGCTACCCATTCCATCAGAATGTTTTTGGTAATCATATGATTGTCCGTATACCCAATGGCGAGCCCGTGACGGCAAGGCGTACGTAACCACCTCAAGCATAACGTCTTGCGGAACTATTTCAAATTCAATCGGAAAATATGTAACTCCCATATCATCCGCCATTAATTCAAATTCTTTTAGTCTTCCTTTTAGATTGCTCATTTCTTTACTCCAAAGAATAATTTAAGAGCTGGAAATATAGAATCATCGTCAGGACAATCGACAGTTATTACCTTTTGATTTGACTCAAATGTTGTTCTTATAAGAGATGATAAGAGGCCACGTTGCGACCACGACGGAGAATCTTCTTCCGCAACCTCGCCATATCCTATCATGCTACACATTGGGAGCATCTTATTTATAAAATCAACGCATTTTATATTATCATCTCCCCAGTTATCACCATCAGAAAACTCCATAACATATATATTCCATGATAAGGGATCATAATTAACCCTCATATGATCATAGGCTGCCTCAAATGCGGAGCCGCACATCGTTCCTCCCGCTTCTCCAGTCATGAAGAACTCTTCTTCGGAGACAAACACGGCCCTTGTATCATGTGCTATGCAGTGAATTTTGATTTTTTTAAATCTTCTTTTTAAAAATTGAATCATCCAAAAATAAAATGTCTTCGCAACTTTCTGTCGTTCCCTTGTCATTGATCCGCTTACGTCCATCATAATGTAAACCGCAGCTTGCGACTCATATTCCTTTTCGGTTTCCCAATTTTTATAAATCAAATCATCTTTCTTGAAATCGCCAACATAGGCCTCACCCTTTGAGGCGTTTCTTTTTAAATTCTGAAAAACAGTTCTTTTTATATCAATGTTCGGCCAAATGCCAGTTTTTTCTCTTGATACGAGTTCTTCATTATCAATTTCTATTTCTGATGATGACTTTTGTTCCATCCATGGCAAATCAAGATCTTTTAAAAGATGATCAACCAACTCATCTATTGTAATCTCTGATTCGAATAAAATCTCACCTTCCTCATCACCACCCTCTCCTGGGCCAGATGCCGGTTTTCCAGAACCTATCTTATATTTTTGTCCGGGCTTTCCATCTAATCCCTGTCCTGTTCCAGATGATTTATTCGAAGGCCCCCACTTTAATTTGTATGGCTCAAGAACCCTTATTGGAATCTTTACTTTCTTACTTCCATCAGATGTAACAATATTATATTCTGAAATAATATGTTTCCCTTTTTCTTTTATGGCCTTCTTCAAAAGCTCTTTGTGCCTTTCGGAGTCTTGTTTTCCTCGCTGCCTAAGTTTCCAAATGTCACTTAGCTCCTTGTTGACATTGCTCATATCGTCTAGGTTCTTGCCATGACAGAGCTAACATATCGCAGAAGTTTGTTTGCAGATTCGGCACTATATCCATATTTATCGCAAAGTGTTTCTATCACGACGTTAAGCTTTTTGAGTGCCACTTCATCCGTAATTCTGGTACTTACAGTCATTCTGATGATATCCTGCCTGTCTTCAAACAATTGTTTTTCAAGAGCCTCTCTAAGTTTAACATGATCTTTGTAATTTGAGATTCCAGAATTTGTTGCAGCCGAGCGCGCCATCTTTCGGCTTATTTCTTGACGGAAAGAACGCTTCCCAGACTCTGTGACTTGTATTTTCTCTTCAATTGATTTCATAAGTTTTTCATGCGGCTCTACTAATTGCCCTAGTTCATTCTCTATTTTTGATCCATCAAGAAACGCATTAACATTTTCCAAGTAATTCGCAAGAAGATTGCTTACTTCCTCCTCGAAATTTAGGAAGAATGCCTTTTGTACATCATTTTTTGCGATCTTAGAATATTCGTCAATTACTTTTGTTAGTAATGTTCCGAGTCTATCTATTTCTTTTGTGTCTAATTTTGCGTTTGATTTAAAGCCATCACGCAAAGCACGAATCACATCAATTGGCGTTATACACGTCGCGCTAGTTTCGGACAATATCGATGATATTCTATTTATCACATATCGTGGAGATATCCCATTCATTCCTTCATCATCAAACTCGTTCTTAAAATTCAAAATATCAACTTCGGAAAACCCATCAACAGATTCTCCGTTATAAAGCTTCATCTTGGTAACGATATCCAGAGTTTTATTAGAAGAATCCTTTAGCCTGGAAAGAACGGATAGCATTGCTGCACAATAAAGCGCATGCGGAGAAATATGAACTCCTTTAAAATCTGCCTGTGCTATTAGTTTTTCGTAAATTTTAACTTCTTCTATTACCGATAGATTATAAGGAACTTTTACGACAATAATCCTATCGTGAAGTGCTTCCATTTCTTCTTTTGCTAAGAACTTCGCATACTCTGAAAAGTTGGTATGGCCAATTATCATTTCATCTGCATAGATGAGCGGAAATCTTGCTGTCTTTATATTCTTTTCTTGTGCAAGAGTTAATAACACATATAGAAATTTCTGATCTACTTTTAACATCTCGACAAACTCTACAAGTCCTCGGGCCCCACACATCAATTCTCCGTCCCACCTATAAGCTCTCGGGTCGGATTCTGCGCCATACTTGCCAATAGTTGACAGGTCCATCGATCCGACTAACTCAGATATGTCTTGTGATTTTTTATCAGAAGGAACGAATGTTCCTATACTCGCCCTATTTTTTTCTGATATAAGATATCTTTTTACTGGAAGCTTTAAAAAGTCACCACCATATTGATCTCTTAATATCATAGACATCAGTGGACTTAAGTCTCCTTCTATTTTAAGACCGTGCTCCTTGAATATATCTGCCCTTAATTCTTGTGGGATTGCGCACATGGGGTCTTCGTTCATCGGAGAGTCTGACAAGCAGTATATTGCCCCATCGTCTGTCTGAGAGAATTTTTCCATACCCCTCTTCAGCATTACTGCAAGTTGCGATTTGCCTGATGATGTTGGGCCGTACATAAGTAAAATTCTTCTTCCAACCTCCGAGCCTGTGGCCGCAGCACGTAAGTATGCCATAAATTCCTCTATTGAGCCATCTACGCCAAAGATTTCATTTTTGAAAAAATTATACTTTATTATATCTCCAGAAGCATTTTTCTCAAAACCATAGCTATTTATCATCTTTAAAATTCGGGCATGTGCCATCATGTTGATTGCAGGATTTTTTATAACAAGTTCAAAGTAATCCTTCAATGTTCCAGACCAAAGTTGTTTATCTTGTTCTTTTATGAATTTGTTCATACCGTCAAAAACTGATGAAGCATCTTTCATTTAAACCCTCTTTTGCAAAACTAATCTTTTATCTTTAACTTATTAATCTCTTCGCCATAAATATCTACTATAGATGAAATATCTCCAGAATTTATCTTCTCAACCGTCTTCAGTACCTCGCCTCTTATGTCTTCTAGAAAATCTTCTTTGTCTTGTTGTGTACTCGAATGTATTGAACTAAATATTCTCCTCAGTTTTGTAGAACCACATCTATTACAAAAATAATTACTATCACCAAGAGATCTATACTGTTCTATAGAGAGGGTCATGTTCTGACTTTTTGAGCAATCTGAACACAAAAATGTGTATTTAGGCATTATTTGTTTCTCTTGCGACTACTTTTTGACAAAATCGCGTTTTTAATAAAATTATTATTTATATCAGAATAAAAAAGAAGATTTGCTTTTGTAGTTTTGTTAACAGATGATATCAGTCCGTATGGAATAGCAAGAATTGGGCAGGCAGCTGTATTGCTGTCCTCCTCCAGTATTGGAAGAACTCTCAATATGTCCTTTGTCATAGATATGATTATGCATTTATTTATCACTTTTGAAAAAATCGTACTCATCTCTACAAAATCATTCTTTTTGAAAGTCCCGCGTATATCACTATACTTCATCTTCCAAATCCTCGCCGCCGGACCAATTATCTGGTGCCGATATAACTCTTGACTTTTCAAAATCCTTTAACAAAACTACCTTTCCCTTCGGACCATCTCTATTTTTTGTAATATGAACGATCATATCCTCTCTCAAGTGTTCTTCATTTCTGTTTTCTATAAGAAGAATTATGTTTGAGTTGTCTCCAATCATTTTAGATCTCCCAATCTCCTCGGAATCCTCTACCGTCTCTGCTTTATTTTTACTCAAACTCCTTACACGCCCCTTCCTTTGGGCCGCAGTAATTAAAGGAATATTTTTCTTTCTGCAGAATTCATGAAGATCCTCGGCGATATGTCCAAGATCCTCCCAATCGGAGCCATGAGATCTATTTGGTTTCATTATCCCTAGGTAATCTACGCAAACAAGATCCGGCCTGAATTGGCCTACTATTGCGTCAAACTTAGCCTCAATCTCCATTGTGGTTGTTCCGCGCGGCATATCTACAATGTAGAATTTCTTATCATAAGATTCTTGAAAAGATAATGAAGTCTTCCAATCTTTTAACTCATAATCATGTAGGTTTCCTCTCATTATTGCCCTGTGGCGTATCTTTGCTATATTCGCATCAACACGTTGTTCTAGTTGTCTTTTCGACATCTCCAACGTAACGTACAGAACGTTTTTCCCATCATCTGCATAATTACCGTTGAATATATTTGGATTATTGCTACCTAGCCAGGCATTAATTGCCATGTTCATCATCAACAAACTCTTGCCACTAGATGTGGCCCCGCTTATTATCATCATCTCTGAATTTTTAATTCCCCAAGTATAATCATCCAACACTTTATATCCAGAAAAAACACCCATTACTTGGTTTGGATTATCCTTTGTAAAATTATAATCATTTGTTCTGTCTTCAACAGAGTCTGAAAAACTACCTTCTGAAAAGACAGCGTTCTTGCTTAGTTTTTCAATCTTAACGACAACATTTTTAATGTTCTGATTAATGTTACTAACATTATCGCCACTTGCCTCTATTATATCGGCAAGATTTGTAGCAAGTCGTTTGTTAAACGTCTTCTTCAAAGAGTCCACATAAAACTGTATTTCGTTCTGCGAACATTCGCATTGATATGCGTTGTCAAGGACTTCGTCCTCAGTTCCGGATAACAAACCCTCTAGGACTTCCCTTGATGGGGGTGTTTTGTATTTACTATAGTAGGTTTGAATAGTTCTTAGCACCGGCTTGTTTTCTTGAGAAAATGATTCTAACAAAAGCCCTGGTTCTATACTCATATAGACGTCTATTACTTCCGTTGGGCCCTTCAACATCCAATTCAGCACCTTCAACTCAATCATTTTTGCCTCTTTCTAAAATCTTTTCCAGATAAAAATACAGTTTGCATATATTGCGTTCTTAGGGAGGAGAACGCTTTCCCATGCATTCCCTTCAAAATATCATCAACCTCCGCATTATTTGTGGCAAGAATTGTCGGTAATCCATTTTGGAACCTGCTCCTAAGTATATATTCCATGGTCGATCCAAACATCTGTTCCGACTTTTCTGATGGGAAAATCCACCTATTATCAAACTCATCTATGGCAAGAAAATCATATTTTATTAAATCTGAGATCGTTGTCGACTTATCACCAGATAAAATCTCATTTATAACCTCCACCATACTGGAGTATTTCACGGAATAATCCTTGCATATTGCCATCTTTAATATTGAAGATATCCCATATGTTTTCCCAACACCAAGGGGCCCAGCAAACATGTACGATTTTCCTGAGTCGTAAACACAATCTATATCAGATATTATCTTTTGCACTATATCCTTATAGTTTTGATCTCCGATGAAACTCTGGAATGATAATGTCCAATATCCGGTTGGTATGCCAGAATCAGAATATTTCTGAATCCTCGAAATAGTTCTGGCACACTTGATACATCCAGCACCAAGACAGTCTGGACATGATTTTTGGATATTTTCACAAACCCTTATTACTTTATTATTCTGAATCATATTATTCTGCATCATCTGATGTAACCGAAACTCTTGATTTGCCATTGCCAAAAAGCGACGTCATAGATATGGAAAAATCATCATCACTATCACGATGTTTGAGTTTTGATGGCCTTCCACCGTCAGTTGATAAAACTTCGTATGGCAAAGACACGCCACCATCACTCAAATCTCCATTATCTATGGGATCGGACTTTGCTTGGACGCTTTGTTGCTTCTTTCCGCGAGAGACAACGTAGTTCTTAACTACATTATCTTCGTTTGCTTTGACTGTATCCAGAATTGTTATGGCTGATATTTTATTCTTAAAAATTAACATTACATCAGCATCAGATGTCGTAATTATTAAGCGATCTCCTTTGTCCTCTATTACAGTCCCGTGCACATCCCATCCTCCGTCCATAAAAACGTGGATATCCCTATTCCTCAAATCAGTAACACTCATTACAACTCCATATCTATTATCTTGCTCATTATTAGAGAGACTTGCTCATCCTTTCTTGTTAGATTTTCCGCGTATTTAACAAATAACGCTATATCATCGCGTGATTCCAACTGAAATCTATCCAAAGCATCAGGCACGCTGGATTTTATCCAGGCCAAAAAAATATCCATTTTAGACTTGTTTTTATTACCGTCCAAATGTGCCGAGTACATTCTCTCAAATTCGTTCATTATCGATGGCACCAAAAAAACCTGCGTACCGGACACAGCAGGAGACATTCTAAATTTATAATCAAACATCCAGTTAATATAATTATATGTTTTGGTTAGCGCAAAAGATCGTGCTAAAATCCGCTCTGATTCGCCAAGAGAATCGTAATTATCGGGACAAAACCCGCTGACGATTTTTGAAAAATCTCTAGTCTCTTTTGTTGATGTTGGTCCGGAGCGTGACCTAACCATTTTAAATCTCGTTCCGGTCTTCTTTTCATACTTATCGCAAAAGTACGCAAACAATGTTACGTGATTCCACTGCGAGCGGTCAGCTCCAATCCACTCCGGAATCTTCCGGTAGAACTCTTCTTCTGTCATTTTTTTTAACCCGCGCCGGCGGTGGCGCGGCCTCCTCGTCAACCATAGTACGCGAGCCGATTTTAATTTTAAAGCCCGGCTCACTTTTATAGATTTTTAGCCGAGCAGTGGAGTGACTTTCCAGATACTTTGCGTTATCCCAGAATTCAATAACGTTTGCATATTTTTTACCAGGACTAGATCGGATAACTCTACCTATTCTCTGGAGCGCTCTTCCAGATGACTTTCCAGAACCCGCAAGTATTAGTGCGTCAAGCTCTGGAATATCTATTCCTTGGTCAAATATTTTTGATGCAATTAATAATTCTAGTTTGCCAGATCTCATATCCGAGATTGCGCCAAGACGTGACTCCGTTGTAGATGATCCGTCTAAAATACTCACATTGAAGTTATCTTTAGTCATTTCAAATAAAATTTGACCATGTTCAATTCTTGATACTAAAATAAGAACTTTTTTACCAGAAGATACAAGATTTGTTGCGGCGTCAACTATCAAATTATTTCTGGTTATGTTCTTCACAATATATGAACTATACACATCGGCATATGCTCCATGTAGATTCTTCATTTTCGGAACATTTATAAAATAAATCTTTGGGGCAACAAGAACACCACTATCAATAAGCCTAGATGCTGGTAAATCATAAAATTTAGGACCAGATACCGCCTCAATTAAAAGATCATCTCCCATCTCCCTCCATGGCGTTCCAGACAACAAAAACCTGTACCTCGCCTCCTCTGAGATCCTATGAAGAAATTGCAAACTTTTAGATGCCGCATACTGGCACTCGTCAAGAACAAAAAGCTGCGCACCCTTAACCGCCCTCTGAATCTTGGCCTTCTGAAGAATGCTAGGTTTGAATTTGTTCGCAGACGTAAGATCGCAGTCTATCAGTTCGATTTTCTCTCCAAACGCCTGTGCCGCAGTCCAAATTGTACAAATATTTATTCCATCCTCCTGAATGTCACATACTCCGTCACCAATAATTCCACATTTAACACCAAGCAAAGTCTCCACCGTTGACTTCATCTGATACAGTAACTCAATACCAATAACATAAATCATCGTCTTAACGTTGAATCTTCCTGCAACCATCGCTATTACAGATGTTTTCCCAGAACCCGTGCACATTCTTATTATTCCAGAACCATGTTTCTCCGCTAAATCAACAGCATCAACCTGATAATCTCGCGGAGTGAAGCCAGATGATTTTACTATATCAATCAATTCTCCTCTCGGCAGATTCCTGTGATCAACAACAAAAACCTCTTCGCCACTTTCTACTAAAAGCTTTCCAGCGCGCCTCATCAAACCTACTGGAAATTGCAATTTCTTGTCCATAAGCCTTACCCTTCCATCCCATCCAGAATAAATTCTTCCAGAAGATGCGGCAAAGTCATACCCAGCAAGCTGATAGCTGAGTTCATGATCCAGCACTTTTATTATTTTTTGATCGGTCAAGCCAACTAGCTTACACCTTGTGTTCCATATATGTATTTCTACCAATTTATTTTTTCCTAGATTTTCTACGATCCACAACAACTACATCGTCAGTGAGAGGTGTATTAACAATTGTACCAATTTCTAAGTCTGCCAAAACATCTTGTCGCGCCGACTCCACGCCCTCATCGTAAAAAAAATCAAATTCTTTTTTGTTTTTAATTTCGCTATTCGGTATAGATATATCATCAGAGGTTTCACTCAATTCCTTGCCCGAAGGGCTACGAGTAGATAGTATCTGTTTATGGTTTTCTAACAAGAAGGAAACCAGGGCCTCATTTGTTAGATTTTTTGTTTCCTTCTGTTCCCTATTAATAAATTTAAAGGCCATATACCCTGAGATCATGTGCTAACATTTTAGCTATTAATTCCTCAAATGATGTCTCGGGTGCCCACCCAAGCTTCTCGTTGGCCTTTCTTGGGTTTCCAAGAAGGTACGGAACTTCGCTTGGCCGCATAAAACGATCATCGTAGATTATAAAATCTTCCCAATTTCCTATTCCTGCCATGGAGAATGTCAACCTTACAAGATCACGTATTGAGTGTGTTTTTCCAGTTGCGATAACATATTCTTCTGGTTCTTCTGAATCAAGCATTAGTGCAACCATTTTCATGTAATCATATGCATACCCCCAGTCCCTGTATGCATCAAGATTTCCCATTGTAATATGGGTTTCTAGTCCAGCCTTTATTCTTGCTACACCATTTGTAACCTTTCTTGTAACGAAGTCCAGGCCGCGTCTTTCTGATTCGTGGTTGAATAATATGCCTGATGAGCACTTTAGACCATATGCTTCTCTAAAGTTGATCACGGACCAGTATGCCGCTAGTTTTGAAACGCCATATGGACTCCTTGGATATAATTGGCTTGACTCCGTATATCCATCCTTTGGACAGTTTAACCCACCAAATTTTTCAGATGTGCTGGCTTGATAGAATCTAGTCTTTGGACTATGAGTTTTTATTGCCGATAGCATATTTACAACAGATGTCGCATTAACTTCGAAAGTAGCGCACGGATTACTAAATGATTGACCAACATGTGACATTGCCGCCATATTGGCCATCTTGTGTGGTTTTATATCCGATATTATGTTTGACATAAAAACAGAGTCGGTTATATCACCGCGAACAAGTGTAAAATTTTTGTTATCTCTAAGATGTTCCAAAAAACCATACGAATCAGCGTCGGTTGAACGCCTAGTTGTTATTCCAATAACCTTGTGTCCGGTATTCAACATATGTTCTGTCAAATAACTTCCAGATTGACCAAGACACCCCGTTATAATACATGTTTTCATTTTATACTCCAGATAGTGGGTTAATTATAAAATTATACTACAAATAGTATAATATGGTTGTGGCAAACATATTGTATATTCCATGTCATTCTGTTTTAGAATATGATGAGCTTAGACTGCTCACATCGCTTGGTCATAATATTTTTTCAACCGGTTCATATTTTGATCCGAATATACCGGCAGAGTCTATACGCCCACCACTAATTCTTAGGCAGGATCCTGAGTGGAAAGATATTTTTTACAAAACCGGATGTAGTGTAACGCCAATAAAATTATCAAAAGAGTTTCTTTCGAAATTTAACTTTATGATATCAACACACAAGACTATGCCGTTTGAATCGAATCTAAGGAATATTCCGAAAAGTTGCGAAAAAATATGGAGAGGAATAGGTCAGGCAACACCACATACAGAAGTTAAGCTAAGAGATCTTAAGAAAAATGGAGTTAGGTTAATACGATATTCTCCTATGGAATCTCGTACTACAAACTTTGCCGGTCAAGACGGGCTCATAAGGTTTTTCAAAAAGGAATCAGAATTTATAAGTAATGACACAAAAACAAATAATGGTTTCTTATGTTATAATGCTATATTACAACGAAGTCAGTATAATGATTGGAATTTTTTCAAAGACTTTGTTGAGTATAATAATTTTGAAATTTTTGGTGGTTCAAATGAATCGATTAAAAATTATCACGGATTTCTTTCGACAGAAGAGCAGCTTTGTTTATTCAAAAGGTACTCGAAAATATGCTGTTTAAGTAGTTATCCGGCGCCATATACGCTTGGATTTCTTGAGGCGGTAATGTCAGAATTGGAAATATTTATATGTAAAAATGGACACGAATCAGATGAGCGGTTTATGTTCGGACAAAACTATAATAGAATTGATGGAAATATTTATAGTTTTGTAGCAAACAGAGAAATTAAAGATTTATTTTCAGAAAAGAGTGCGAAAATAGAATGGAATAAGTTACTCGGTTAGATATTTTCAACTTCCCAAATCTCTTTTCCGGCATGGTCCCAGGCCAGCCGCTCTTCATCTGGGTTTGTGGGGTCGTACTCATTCGTAACCCAGTATAGTAATGAACTTGTCTTACTTCCAACATTCGTATATCCATGCCACCACAATTCCGGTATTTCAAGCACGGAATTATTATGTTCTCCTATATAAAAATGTTTTATTTCAGACAAATCTGGTGACATACAAACGACATGGATATCTCCAGATAAACACATCCAAAAATCTTTTTGTCGACCGTGACGATGAAATGCTTTTATAACTCCGGAATGTAGATTCCCAATGTTAATTTGTCCATCTGTTACTTTACCAAATATATTAAAGAAAGAGAACCCCCTTCCATCACAAAATGCATTTATCTTTCTAAGGCTTGGTTCTTTCATATTAAACTCGTATCATATGGTATATTGACATTTTTTATCTCTAAACGTGACATTGGTTTTATATTTGCATTAATTTTTTTGGCCAATGAAAATACAGATTTTCTTTCTGTTCCAACGTGAAAAATTCCTGGCCGATTATTTTTTATAACATCAGATATCATTGGGGCTATTATATCTACTGTATCCCTTGATGTAAATTGATCCTCAAATGCGGCCACATGTGGCCAAATATCAGATCTACAAAAAGATGTTCTTATAATTATTGAATTCTTATAAGATCTGGCAGAACATTCTCCGAGTGCCTTTGTTGTTGCATAATAATTATTTTTAACCGGATCAATCGGATCGCTAATCTTATACTGCCCATATTCACCATTAAAAACATAATCACTTGATATATATGTTAATATTGGCCCATCAAGACATATTTCCTCAAGCGCCGATATAACATTGCATACGCCAATTACGTTTGTACTAAACGCAAGATCTTTATATGCGTTTGCTTTTGCAACATCGGTATATGCAGCACATAAAACTACTTTTTTCGGACAGTGATGTGTATGTAGATATTTTAATATAGAATATTTGTTTGTTATATCAAGCTCCGAACTTGATGGCATAAAAACATCGCCAGATAGACGTAGGTGCCTCCCCAAGAGCCCAGAGGCACCTATTAGGAGCGTGCTCATTGCAACCTATACCATTCTATAGTATCTCTCAGGCCATCCTCCAGCGAGATCTTTGGAGCCCAGCCAGTGTGTGCTTTTATTTTGTCAATGCTTATACAATAGCGGGTGTCATGACCTGGACGATCTGTTACATATTCTATAAATTCATTTGAATCCACATTCATAAGTCTGCAGATCTTTTTTATTATATCTAGGTTTATGCTTACCTCCAAGCCGCCAATATTGAATACATCATTTTTTGTATAATTCTCAATTGCTGAAATTATACCCTCACAGTTATCTCCAACGTGTATCCATTGGCGAGATTGTGATCCAGGAGTATAGACAGGGATTTTTCTACCGGCAAAAATATTCTGTATAACTTTTGGTATGAGCTTCTCATAATGTTGGTATGGTCCGTAGTTGTTTGACGAACGTGTTATTAGATACGGTAACCCAAATGTTCTGCCATAAGATTCTACAAAAAGCTCGGCACTCGCCTTACTGGCGGAGTATGGAGAAGACGCCATCCTCGGATCATCTTCTAGTGAGACTCCAACAAGTTTATCACCTAACACTTCGTCGGTACTGCAGTGATAAAATAATTCTAAATTAGATAATTTTAATGCAGCATTCATCAAATTTGTTGTGCCAAATACATTTGCTCTAATAAATGCATCTGGGTCTTTTATAGACACATCAACATGTGACTCTGCGGCCATATGAAGAATGATATCTGGTTTAAATTCTGCAATAAGTTTTGTTGCCTTATCTGAACAAATATCAATCTTATGAACCGGAATATTATTTTCTTTATGGAAAGTGTCATCAGACATGTATGACATCTTGTCTATTACGGCAAAATCAGACGGATTTTTATAGAGCACTTGGCGTGTCATCTCATTACCGATGAAACCACAAAATCCTGTGGCTAATATTCGTTTATTTTTTAGTTGCATTTTCTCTTGCCTCAACTAGTTTTGAACATACCATAAGAGCTTCTATTGAACCAGCATCATGCCACCAGAAATCAGCTTTTATATTTAATAGTTCTCCGTTCTCTATGAACCAGTTATTTACGGCCGTAATCTCTAGCTCATTTCTTGCGCTAGGAACAAGCGAATCTATCATCGTCCATATATATCTATCATAGATGTATAACCCTGTTACTGCAAAGTTGGAGTCTGGAAATTTTGGCTTCTCAGTTATTTTTGTTATCTTCCCAGATTCATCAAATGTTGGAACGCCAAAGCTAGATGGCTTATTTGTCGGATGGATACATATAGCACAACATGGAGTTTGTTTATCCGAGATCTCTTTTAAAATACTAACGAGGAGTGGTATTGGGTGTTCGAAAATATTATCACCAAGTAACGTTACGAACGGTTCATTGCCGACAAAATCTTTTGCTAGCTTTAGTGCATCCGCTATTCCACCGGAGCCATACTGAAACTTGTATGTTATCGATACCCCTAGTTGGGCCCCGTTACCAAGAAGATTTACGAAATCGCCGACTGAGTTGCCGCCAAGAATTATTAGTAAGTCAGTAACACCAGAATCTCTTAAAAATTCTATTGGATAATAGACCATCGGCTTATTATAAATTGGAAGCAGATGCTTATTTGTTACCTTTGTAAGCGGTAAAAGTCTAGATCCTGTTCCTCCGCATAATATAACGCCTTTCGCCATTTACCCTCCAAACTCCCTAATTTTATCAATTATGTATGATACTTCTTTGTTGGTTAAATCTGGATATAAAGGTAATCTTATTAAGCAATCAGAATATCTATCTGAGTTTATAAGTTCATTACCAGAATACTTATTTTTAAAATATTCGCTCTTGTGAAGCGACTGATAATGGAAGAAGCAATGTACATCACCATCTTTCATAAATTCTACAAACCTTGTTCTCTCATCGAGAGAGTTCATAACAATATAAAATATATGGGCATTGCCTGTTGAGCTATCGGGAATTACGGGAAGTTGCCAGCCGCGAGACTTCAAATAACTTAATTCGCTCATGTACTTATCAAATATTTCAAGCCTTCTTGATTGCACGATATTTATATTTTCAAGTTGGGCACATAAAAACGCAGCAAGTATATCACTCGGCAAGTATGACGACCCCAAACTACTCCAACCATACTTTGCAACCTCACCCCTAAAGAATGCAGACCTATTTGTCCCCTTTTCTCTCATTACTTCTGCCGCATGAACCATATTTTTATCATTTATAATTAGAGCACCGCCCTCACCGCAGTTTATATTCTTACTCTCGTGAAATGAAAGCGCTCCGAGACATCCGATTGTACCAAGTGCCATGCCATTAAACGTGCTTGTGATGCCTTGTGCGTTATCCTCGATGATTGGCACGTCGAGTGTCATAAGGCTACCCATATCGCACGCTATGCCCGCGTAATGCACAGGCACGATGGCCTTTGTTTTTGACGTTATTAGTTTTTTAACGTGAATAGAATCCATATGAGGACTTTCTACAGAACTATCTGCAAATATTATTTTCGCTCCACGCATTTCAAATGCAAGAGCCGTTGACACAAACGTATATGATGGCATGATAACTTCATCATCTGGTTGGATATTGAGAAGTAACGCACACATTTCTAATGCATCAGTACATGATGTAGTTAATAAGGTTTTACTATCAAATGAATTATGAATTGTCTCTAATAACTTAGTTGCCTTTTCTGTAAATGGACCATCACCACTTAATCTTTTTAACGAAATTGATTCGGAGATTTTCACAATCTCCGCATTAGATATATGTGGGATATTAAATTTAATCATTTTATATCCAATGGTGTGAATTTTGCCTTATCTGGAAGCAAATATTTCATAAAAGCAATCTCATTATTTGATAGTCTTTTCGTATATTTTCTTGTTGAAATACAAAAATATGATATTTCATTATCAAGTATTTCAGATTCATCCATAACTATTTTGATTAAATCACTATTTCCAAACGAATCCAGTAAATTATTTAATTTTTTATATTTTTCATCATTTGAAATATCTTTGAATTGTGTGCCCGCCTTATCTGTAATATTCTTGGCAGGAGAACCAGCATAAATATTATTATAATCCATATCTTTCGTGATAACTGAGCCGACCAAAGCCATAGACTTATCTTTTGCGGTTATTGGAGATACTATACAATGTCCCACAAACCAGACATCATTACCAACCAATAGTGGTGATTCTGATAAAAATCGGCACCCTTCAAGCACATCACCGTATTTTATATGACTCCATAGTTGCGAGTGTGCGCCAATACCACAATTATCTCCTATAATTGTTGTTCCAAGACCATCTATAATCGAATATTGTCCAACCCATGCATTATGTCCTATGTGTATTTTTGAACCATGTACATTTGTATGGTGATGTAATTTGCAATAATCGCCCAAATAGAAATCATCACAAATTATCTGAACATCATCACCGATATATGAGTTATCTCCAATTATTATTTTTGGAGTATCTGTTTTATATCCAATTATTTTAGCCTTTGGAGATATATATGTATTTTTTCCAATAATCATTATTTCCATCCCTTTATCTTGGCCGCGTGTTCTGTCATTTGCCTTGCACGAGATACGGATGACTGATTTTTTTTATAATGCGCGACGCTGGATTTTGCTAATTTTTCTAATTTCTTTGGGTTTCCAACATATTCGTTTAGTTTTTCAAGTATATTACTCTCGTTAAACATTACGGCGCTAACCCCATCCTTATAATCAAATGGTACGACTATATCTAGCGATTCTGAAAATAACGCAGCACCACATGCGGGGCCCTCCACATTTCTCGTATTGCTCCATCCATTGCCACGAACACTTATAAATATTTTCGAATTATTAATTGTATTGAAATATTCGTTAATATTATAATTATGTGTCCCATATTCTATTATGTTATTTCCTTGCGCATTTTTAATTATATCATAATATTTTTTTCTATTTGGATGTGATGCACCAACTATATAACAAATGTCTATCTCTCTTTTTGAAAAGGCTTTAACAGCTCCTATTTCACTAATTATTTTATCTTCTGGACATGATAAATAGAATGGCATGATTTTATCATATGTTCCAACCCTATTTTTTATATAATCAACTTTGTAGTGAATGTCTACCTTGTTATAAACATCTTTTAAAGACTCTAAACACTGTCTATGAACATCAAATCCAGGATCTTCCTCTTCTTCTATAAAAATAGTGCAAATATCCTTAAAAACATTTTCATTTATAAGAGATAGCAAATATTTGAAATTTTTAATTTCCCTATTTGATCCAACAATATATTTTATCTTTCCCATGTTAATTTGTTCTGCCCAATCATCAAGGCTTAGCGATAGTATGTGCCCCGTATCATTATAACACCACCAAGCATAAGAATGGCTATGTCTAAAATCGGTGTGATGCTTCATAATCACCGGAGAATCAAATACATTATTTTTTCCGAAAAATTCCATACATCCATTAAAGAATGTATCATAAGCATGTGATACTTGTTCTTGACTCAAGAATAAAATATTGTTATACATCTATTTCTCCATATACCAGCATTGCCCGGACGTTGAAAATCTTCTATTAATCCTTGAAAAAAACTCATTTACGGCCCGGCCAACACCATCCGGTGACCAGAAATAATCATGTCCTGCGAATACGCCACCCTTTTTTAATTTTGGCCACCAGTATTCTAAATCTAATTTAACAAACTCATAATCATGTGATGCATCGATAAAGATAAAGTCTAAAGAATTATCATCAAATAGTTTTGATCCATCGGCCGAGTTGGTTTTTATTGAATTCACATACTCTTTGACGTTGTATCTTTCGAGGTTTTTTAAAAACAACCCATTAAGTGTTGTGTTTTTATCCTTTGAAAGAGCAATCATTGGAGCATATGCTTCTTCGGTCGAATTGTCGTCCCATATATCAATGCACGAGAAAGCTATTTTTTTGCCAGATTTTTTTATCGTTTCTGCCATAAAACATGCTGATTTGCCCATCCAAGAGCCAACCTCAACAAAAGATGCTTTATTTTTCGAGCCTCTTACAACGTCAGTATAGATATTTTCAAAATCAAACCATCCATCTATATCATTTCTTGCGACTATATTTGATTCTGATACATCTATATGTGCAGATTTGAAATCCCCAATATTGTAGATTGGAATTTTTGATACTAGCGCAAGACTTATATCTCTTATCATCTCCTGATCTGTTTTGTCTGTTTTACTAATATTTAAAATTATTGACCACTTATCAATCCACTGCCCTTGTGCAAGACTTTGTCTAAGCATTGCGGGATGTTGGTTTATAGGATCTCCGAATGATGCGCCGCCCTCATGATAAACAACTGGCCCATTTAACCCAATAGATTTATACCCATTCATACATAGTTTTGCACCAAAATCTATCTCTTCCCATGTTGCAAAATAGCGCTCATCAAACCCATTAACCTCCCAATAAAGTTTTCTAGGAAACGCAAACAGATATCCTATACATGCAACTATTGGTGTCGCAATATGTGATTCATCACATGATACGTCAAATTTTGTTGCAAAAGATCTTTGTGATGGATCTGCAACCGCGGGCCATGAGCACACACCGATTCGCAATGATTCATTATTGTTTCTAAATGTTTGGTATGCTTCAATCCACCCGGGAACGACCAATATATCATCGTTCGCGACTATTATATGTGTAGAGTCTGCAAGCTCACAAGCCCTATTCCAGGAGTATGGAACGCCGCTTCTTGTTTGATTTCTAGTGTAAAAACACTTATACTTTGCTGCCAGTTCATAGTTTTTTGCAGACAATTCATCTTGCGAACAATCATCACAAATAGAAATTGCATAGTTAATATTTTGTGAATTTTCAATTACAGATCGTATGAATGCCTCAAGCCTTGCCGGGTTATTCAAAGATGCCACCGCTATTAGATAATCATACATTATTTTTTTCTCCGATCTTCCCAAATATTGAAATTAGAATTCCACTCATTCAAGGGTTTTTCCAAAACTGGAATTTTGTCTTTATTAAAAAGATTTCTTAATTCTTCCCACTTAACATTCCATTTTTCTTCAAACTTTACCTTACTTTCAGAAAATACATTTGAATGATAGTTTATATCCTTAAAACATGTCGCACCGTGAATATGCCTTATTATTGGATGTGATAATATACAGTTTCTTTTTTTTAATTTTTCAATAAAAAGTAAATTAAAATCTATTTCTTCAAAAAAATAAAAATAACGATTATCAAAACCACCAACAGAATCGTAATCCGTTTTTCTGAACCCAAACGCAAACCCCCTTGCCGAAAGTATTGGGTGCAAATTACCACCAAGCATTATTTTTGACTCAACATATGTTGGCACAGCATATTTATTGGCACTATTTTCTCCCTCATAAGCATTTAGGCCAACAACGCCTATCTCCGGATTATTATCAAGAGTATATATAATAACATCAATCCAATTATGTGTGACTTCGACGTCGTCATTTAATAAAATCACTATATCCGAATCAACATGTATTGATAGATTATTCCAAGATCTTGCTACACCGTATCTGTTTTTATGCATAAGAAGATCTATACTTTTGGCGGCACAAATTATTTTGTTTTTTTCTAGATTCTCCGACGTAGATCCGTCATCTAATGCAATCACTCTGATATCGCGACCTTTGTACATATCATGCGTAGAATATATAGAATCTAAACATGATTTTAATAAGTCCGGATTATTAAGAGTTGGTATTCCAACTAAAACTTTATGTGGCATTAAATATTCCAATGAATTTTGAGGCGGTTTTTGAATAATTCATTAAATCATAATTTCTTATCATTCCACTCTTTAGTTCTCGCAACCTACGACTATTAGAGATAAGCGAACCGATTGTTTTTGAAAATTGTTCTATATTTTGTTGTGTTATTTCACAGCCATCGCCAACGTCATGATAATGTGTTGAGTTGGTTCTTACTACTGGTAATCTGGCGGATACGAATTCCTTTAATGATGCAGAAGAGCTTGTTGTTTCTATCCCGGCCCATAAGAATCCTAGGTTAGATAAGAATAATCTCTCACTCAGCTCATCTTGCGATATATAGTCCGTAATATGTATTACTTGTGATTCTAGATTATTTGTAATAATAACATCCCTTATCTTGTTATATTCATCCAAGCACTCTCCATTATTTATAGAGTGAAAAGAGGTCATAAGCTGTATAATTACATTTGGATTACTTTTCAATATAGGCACTAATGATTGTAAAACATTTGCATGTTGCTTCCAACCAAACATAAACCCAACTGTAGAGATTACAAACGATTTGTTGGGAATATTATATACTTTCCTATAATGGGCCGGATCATTTTTTGTTTCAAAAACTGGTACTCCCATTGGTATTATGTTTACTTTTGTTTCTTTGAACAAAATAGTATTCTTTTTATGATAAATAAATCCGTCTATTTTGCCATCTAACAATAGTAGATTTTGATTTTCAGAATGAACAATTAGAAATACTTTTATTTTTTTGTTTTGCCTTTTTAGGATAGCAATATGATGACAAAGTTCTTCGAAATTTGTAATTATTGCAGGCTCGTACTGTACGATAAATGTGTTATATTTATTCTCTAAAATAAAATCTGTTATAGTTTTATAGTTTTCAAAATTTGGGAATACTGTAACAGTACAACCCCGCGAGACTAATGAGTTGTGTAGATTTTTGCAATATTGTGCTATCCCGCATTTTATATCCCAAGTGGACAACATACATATTTTGTTGGAAATTTCTTTTGAAAGATTATTTAATAGTGATTTTTCAATTTTTATTGTAAGAAAAGTGTGATCATACCATCTGATGTTTTCATCGCAAAATCCAACGATTAAATAACTAACATTTGATATTTCATCTGGATCAAATGAAAGTTCGAATACTTTGTTTTTTCCAATCATAGCACTGGTAATTTGAAAACAATGTTCTGAATTATTGAATTGCGGATCCATAATGATTTCGCCATTAGAAAGAGTACATTTTCTAATTCTAAAATTCATTATATCTGTTATTTTCAAAATAGGAATTGATACAGATAATGATATTATATACTTTCCGTTCCTGGACTTATTTGTTAGAAGGTAATTCATATTTTATTTAAATATTAATACTTTGTAATTTTTGATTTAACTGAGTTTTTTCTTTTTTTTGTTTTCTCAATATTTACATTCGTCACCAGAACGTTATGTGCCACCAATTCTGATTCCGACAAATAATGATTGGAAAGTGTTGATTCAACGGTGACCAACTCTTCTGGCGCAAGAATATATGTACCATCATCAACAGCCGGCAATTCAGTTCGTTCGTCTATAACATCTGTCGCTATTCTCTCCGAATTAGCCGTGTCAACTACTACATCTTCCACAATCTCTGGTGATTCATTAAAAACATATTCATTATTCACATCGAATAGGGTTGCTTTGATCCATTTGTGATTCTCATCACATAATCCAATTTTGAAAGAAGATATGTCGTTAATTTTTGTTATATCAAATGAAAAATCAAAAAAGACTTTCTTTCCAAGTAATTTTTGACTAATCGGAAACACATATGTGGAATTATAAATATCCGGATCTCTATTTGTGACCCCATCAGAACGATTTGTTGTGCTGTATATCCGAAAGTTTAACTTATTCTTTACGATTAATCGCGGAATATCGGCAAACATTGTTATGTGGAATTTCCCATCATTTGTGTCTAAATACTGTTCCATGTTTACCTCAGATTAAACCATTTATAAGATTAAGTATTCCACCAAATGATAATTGCTCGATATTTTTATTAATTAGCATATTTTTATCGATACACAGCTTGTGGTTTGCATAAACATCCCTCATTATACTCATTAGCGCAGAAACATTTGGCTGGGCCCATTGCTGGGTTGAATTATATGCTCCGTTCCAATCCATATCGGTTACCTGTGCCATCGTGAATGGTATTGGATGAAATGACTTATCATCCAAGTATTCTACCACGCCACCGAACTTTGTTGCTATAATTTGTTTTCCAGCAAGAATTGCATCATGTATTGGCATGCCCCAGCCTTCTCCGTGATGCGGTGCAACATAGCAGTGTCCGGCCTTATGTATGGATAGTAGTTCTTTTTCAGAAATTATTGATGGTATTAGCATTAGTGGTGCAGTATCTTTGTTTTTTATATTTGATTTAAAGAGTCTAACATCCTCAACTATTTGATCTTGCAACATATGATTTATTGGATTTGTTTTTATAACAAGACAAACATTATCACTTGATGTGAATTCCTCAAAATAAGCGGATAGTAATTCTTTCCACCCTTTTCTATTATGCCATTGAAAAATAGAATAAAAAACAAAAGAATCCTTATTAATGCCTTTGAATTTTATATCCGGAATATCAGAGTAATTCATAGGAAGCGCGGGGGTGGGTACGATTTCAATCCTACCTTTGAACCCGGCTTCTTTGCAGCAGGTCGCAACAAGCGGGCATGGTGCCCATATTTCATTTACCGTATTAATAACACACGACCACTGTCTTGGCAATGGTATAGCCTCCCAGTAAAAATGTGCTATTCTTCTCTTTGCGCGACCAGGGTTCCATGGTGGTGGTTTTAAAAAGAAATCTATATCAGCAGCAGGTCCACCTTTGGCTGAAACCATTACGTTGACCGAACTACCAGTTTTTCTAAATACTTCGGTCATATTTATTGCAGCCTTACCATATCCAATATTTTTATCACTAGATACAACATGCATATTTATAGTTTTCTTTTTCAAAAAATCATACCGGATATTTCATTTAAAATAGATTTGTCTTTTGGCTTTTGCAAAATAACATCTATTTTTGAATTATACTTTTTAAATATTTCCGAATTTTCTTCCATAGAAACTATTCTCTTGGAATCATAAAGTGATAAATAGTCAAAAATATCGTCCCATTCGAAAAATAATTTGAAATTGGAATTATTTACATCAAAACAATTTATATCTGTTGATTTTAGCAAAAAGAAGCATCCGACATAATTTTTCAAATCAAGAAATATTGATGATATTTCTGATGGAGAGTTGAGATTATCATAATCCAACACGACGAATGTTCTTTCACTATAGTCGTTCTTTTGCTTGTTGATAACAACAGGCGTTATTTCTTTTTTTTCGATAATTTTTGAAAAATTAAACAAACTAACAGACATCCTTCCTATGGAATCCTTTCCTCGAGATAGTTTAATTTTATATTGACCAGGGGAATAAAGATCGAAGTTTAATAATACCTCTGTATTTGCTTTCCCATTAAAAATAATACTTTTTGATAAAATTTCACTTTGTCCGCAGCAAATTTGAAGGTAACAGACTCCGTTACCGGATACAGCTGATCCGACCATTTTAACGTTATATCTGCCGGTTCCAAGGCTTATCGTCTGTTCTGCAAAACACATGGATGAAAATTCTATAACACCGGGCTTAATCAAAAATCCAGAGCCGCTCCATAGTTTATTTCTTTGTAATGAAAAAACTATCATTTTGTTTGCTCAAATATATTTATAATAGATTTTGCAGAATTTTCCCAAGAAAATTTATCAACCAATGATTTATCGTATTCCTTTTTATTTCCAGAAAATACGCTTCTCATACTAGAGGCCAGCTCATCAACCCTTGGCAGAAAGGTATAAGAATCATCGCGCGGTTTCCAATATTGATATTTTTCTCCGGCTTTAATCTTATCTACACTTATCAAAAACGAATTTTCTTCATTTAAAAAATCTAGCTGTCCAGATACTCTTGGGGCAATTACCTGTATTTTTGCAGCAAATGCCTCAAGCATCGGAAGACCAAAACCTTCAAATGATGAGGCGCTAACCAAGCAATCGGAAGCTTTGTATAATGGCGCAATGTGTTTAAAACGTTCTGTTAATATATGAACCTTTGGTGACAATCTTTTGTTATGTTTTTTTTGTGCATTTAATATTATTTCCGACAAGTTACATTCGAACTTATTTTTCGGTACATCAAATGAACTTTTTACAATAAGCGATACATCATCAGTTGATTTAAACTCAGAATAATAAGCATCAAACAATATATCTAGATTTTTTCTGTTATGTGGAATTGATATATTCAAAAATTTAAAAGAATTTAATCCATCTATCTTTAATGGTTCGGCATTTGAAAACAAACCCCAATCAACACCAAGTGGTATAGTCACTAATTTTTCCGCCGGCCAACCGTTAGATATAAAAATATCTCTAACGGCAGTGCTAGAAGGTAAGACATAATCAACATCTTTTAAAAATGACAACCACTCTGTTGGTACACCGGTTGATTCCCAATTAAATATTGCAAGTTTTAATTTTGAGGTTGGATTAAACCATTGTTTGAAATTTTTAGGAAGAGTATAACATATATCTATATCGGCATTATCTACTTCTCTTCCAAAACATCCGGACATTTCTTTTTGTGCAAAACCATAACCATCAGTACTTGTTATAAACAATTCGTGGCCCATTTTGTAAAATTCAAAAAGTATAGAGCGCACAGTATGCGACCAAGAATGCGTTGCGCCGAACATTCCATGTGCCCTTATCTTTAATTTCTTCATCAAAAATATAATACTAACTTTGTGGTAGACTAAATGCACAATCAAACGGTCCCTCCACAAAGGTTCCGACCCCGGTTGTGGATACCACGAAGTAACATTGTTCTCCTTCCGAGACTATTAGATCTGGGTCATAACATGATCCGAGACCTATTTTCTTTAGCTCGCTAATATTTAGAGTTATATCTTCGTTTTTGAATCCGGACTTTTTCAGATAAACTCCGAACTTTATTGTCGTCCTATTTTCCGGATTTGATGCATCGTAAAGTATATTCTTTGTTTTGAATGAGGCAACGCCAGTAACTGGATTTATGCTTATTCCTATTTTAAAAATAACACCAGTTGTAAGCTCTTCATACTCTATATCTAGAGATATATCTGTTGATAAAAGCACAATAGAATCAACGGCGTTGTCTATATTAGGCTCTATTATGAATGCTTTTGTATATCCTGGCAGAAATCCAGGATCGGCAAGATAACCTATAATTATATTCGTTACATCAACTTCAAATGTTGCACCGGAAGATAGCGCGCCCGGCATAAAGTTTGTCAAAAGAGACGTATCTTGAATATACGGATAGTTATACCATGGAACTAGATTATTTGCATTTACGATATTTAGCGGAATAATATTAAATGAATCAGTTATTAAAATATCGGATGCTGCAACGAAAGTAAGTGTTGCTGATATTATGTTTGTCTTTGGAGTTATATCTATTGGAATAGATATTGCCACACGAGAGATTTCTTCCGTAGAAATATCTCTCGACAATAGAAAAGAAGAACTATCAACTGTATCTGTGGTGTATTCATTTCTTACAGTTATTGTCTTCAATATAGTTTGGTATACAAGGCCTGCGGTCGTAAGTGTTTCAACTTTTGATTCAAAAGAAATACTAACTGCACCACTTCCTGGTTGCACGGAAGGGTTACTTCCGACTCTTATATATTGACCAAAATCAACGGCCTCTGATATTGATGTTGGGTTTATATAATACGCAAAAAATGTATCATCAACCCTCTTGATTCTTAATAGTAAATCATCTCCAAGTGTATCTGGGGCAGCTATATCATAGCTAAAACTGCTCGTTGTAACTCCACCGGAATCCTTTAGTATTCCTGAGAAAAACAACCTAACGTCATCAGTGGCATATTGTTTCCACCCAAATCTAAGAGTTGCGGTTGTACTATCATCATTTACAATATCGAGCCTGAGTGCGGAGTATACTCCACCAAGAGTATCCGTTTCATCCCACACATATCTCGCCATTGTAAAGTCTATCAGCAAGTCTCCGGTTGCATCCGTAAACGTTATCGGTTCATATAAGCCGAATCTCTCGGTATCAGTTATATACAGAGTCGTAAATGAATTTATCAAATCATTGCCAAGTATTACAGAGAATATGCCAGTATCAGTTGTGCCATCAGTTGTCCACCCCGAAAACTCGGAAAATGTTTGATCTGTAAAATTTTCAGAGACAATATTATCAACCACAGTTGTTGATGTTCCATCAAGAGATCCGTTTATGTAACCATCTGGAACTGGGCCAGATATCAGAGAGTCAACGTATAAACTGGCTATTGCGCTAGAAAACTTAACCCTCCCTTTCGTTATATCGGTAAGAACACCATCATCCTGACATCCGACGAGTGTTCCATCAGAATATCTCATTCCTTGGTATCCTGCCGCAGTCATTATTGAACCAGATTCAGCCTTTATAAATGCGTTATACAGGTCAACCTGGCAATCATCAATGCTCCCTGGCGGGAGGGCTATAGACACCGTTGTATATTCAAAATCACCATGATACGGCACGCCAGGGGCTGAATAAATCTCACCATCTGGAATGAAAACATCGCCAGAAAAATACTGCTGATTCCTATATACGGGAGTGCAATCACTCGAGATATCGCAAAGATTATCACTATCATCAGCACATATGTCTTCTGTTTTTTCCTCTGTAAAACTTCTGGAGACGTGTCTTCTCAGATCGCAGATGTTTAGATTTTCACCTTTAAATGATGCTTCTATAAAATCTATTGCCATTTGTGATTCGACAAATGGAATTTTTAATAGATTTATATTGTCGGCAAATAAATTTGTCTTAGTTCCGCTGGTTATAGAGAATGCAATTCCACTTTCTCCTATAAATTCAACAGCCGTTCCGTCAAGACTAACCGATAGCGTAACAACCAACCCGGATGAATCAAGTTCCTTTGAATCTATTGTAAGTTGTCCAAAATCAAAAGTTCCTGATATAGAGATTACATCATCTTCTCGTATCGATAATGCTGTCAAGTAATCAGATACGGTAAACGTAATCGTATTTTCCCCTGAAGTTGTTGCCGCCGTTATGGTTGTGTCATCCAAAAGAATGGGGCTATCATCCTCTTCGAAGATATTTTGAAGATATATTTTCAATATTTTGAATTTCTCAGGAACAGAGAAATTTATATAACCATCAACTGCATCTTCTAGTATTTCAAGATCTGTGCCATCAACCGTATCGTCACCATTGAAATCTGATTGCTTAAACTTTATTATATCTAAATTACCAGATAAAATTCTCGTTTGAGTTGCCGAAGAGTTAATCGTGTTATCAAGAACACTTATGATTTCCGATATGTCTAAATAATCTATTTCGCCATCATTATTTAGGTCTCCAACACTATATGTCTCGCATTCTGTTTTAATTATTCTATATTTTGCATTACATTCGCAAGTAAGATCTGGCGTTAAAATTCTATCAACAAGATTTTCGGTAAATAAACTTGACTGGGGCTCTATTAATACAACATAATCTCTTCCGATTGTACCAGGAAGAGACGAATCAACCATTAGCCTTGACGCAATTCTAACATTTCTGTCAAAAACCTTTGCTAGCAAAAGCGGGTTTGTATCGGATATTGCGTCAAAATCCGTTGCGTTATATACGGTTATTTCTCCGGTATCAGAGATTCTGGTATAAGATAGGTTTCCGGTCCTAGGATGTGTAGTTGGTGTTATAAAAGACTGTATGTGCGACAATACAACATAGTTTGGTTGATCAAAAGCAACATTCGAAAGAGGTATTCCATCGGTATATTTTGAGATAACGGTACTTCCAACAAACGATTCTGTTTTCGGGATCGTTATAAGAAATGAGTCGTCGGAATATGCGGTACCAGATGTTACTTCCACACAATCTGCAAAAATTTTATGCCACAGAGAATATGCAGAGTAATCAACATATCTTTTGGTAGATACATCAAATTCAAAAAATCTTGTTGATTGTTTTAAAAATTTCTCTTCCGATGTTAGCGTTTGACCGTTTTGAGATTTTTTTGTAGCCTTATCGAATCCAACGCTAAGAACAACCGTGCCGGTTCTCGTATCTCCGCGCCTGCTCAATATGAATGCATAGTATTCGTCTTTAACAAGACTTGGATCTATGTTCGGATCGGCGATCAATGTACTTGCGAAATTAAAAGATACAACACTCGGAGTTTCGCCAAGTATATATCCAAGTTCAGAAAGATCATCTTGATTTAATGATATTTCCATTATAGGGTCTATTTCTGGATCAAAATCTAATAGTCTATCTGGGACCAAATCACTTGAACATCTTATATCAGTTTGCAACTTATGTATTGACATAACAAGCTCACCGGAAAAATCGAACGCTTCATCGGCAGGAAGAGATGTATCTTCTGAAACAGATAGAAGAAGATCTATTCTTTGTAAGTTATTTGTTTTAGATATAAACTTCTGCCCATATGATTTCGTAACACTTCCGTTTTTATCAAACGAAACAGTTAGCGCCGGCGATAGTTCGAAATATAAGTCACTAAAATTTACATCATCTCCGACGGCTTCTTGCAACAGATCTTCTATTGATATCGAAATGTCTGAAGTGATAAAATTATTTAAATCATTATTAGGAGATTCTATTTGTTCCCCAACAATTGGTTTTTTAAATACTTTTAAAGATTCCGCCTCTCTGATTATTAGTTTTCCACCATATCTATCAATCGTATTTTCGCTGATTTTCGATGTTTCATATTCTGTTTTTCCGATACCACCAGAAAAATTATTGAATACGATCGATAGAATTTCCTTGTAATAATGCTTCGTAAGAAGTATTTCATTTTTTTGAAATGAGAAAGTCTCACAAACAAGTTGTCCCCTATCTGATAGACTACTAAAAGCAAACCCTATCACGAGAATTTTTGTCTCAATCCTCCCGCCTATATCACAACCGGTAAGTTCGAATTCTAATCTGTTCCCAAAGTCGGAATCTGATGGTTGAACATCAAGTTTTATTGGTAGTCCATCGAAATTCCCAAGATCTATGGTTTCTTTTGATAGATTCGGAGAATCATCTGCCGCATATGTTCCTGGTGATGATGTGTCAAACAGTATATTTGATTCAAAAATCGATTCCCTTACAATTCCGCTTCCGTGGAAATCATTAATTATGCCACCAGTAACTGACTGATTGTGCGCCTGTTCTGCGTCAAGATCTGACTCTGTTATTTTTTGTCCATCAAAAAAATTAGCTTTTGGTAGAACAAAACTAGACTTACTCTTCATAAATTCTCCGAAACCCAATTATACAAATTAAAAAGAAAGTAATAGGTCCATATTCACTTCTCATCTTGAGATAGTTTGTATCGCTTGTAAGCCAGAACAGAAAGAAGAATAACGCCGGTGCCATCGCTAAACACAAAGGGCCAGTTTTGAAATCCAATATTTGTTAGTGTCGCAAAAGATAATGCAATCGCCGTTAATGCTGGTGATTTCCAAGTTGCGCCAACGAGCTTTGTAGCCCTTATAGCGGCGAATGTATCAGGAAGGCTTGCGCACATAAATAATATAGTGCTTATTGTCCCGAATAAATATGCCCAAATCGGTACTTCGCTCATATTACTCCTTACATTTTTTTTCAATAAATTTGACATATGAATTAGAATGTGCTGGCTTAATTCTTGCGATTAAATCAGTAATCATATCTTCAACCTGCCCGTTATTTATACCTACTATACGATCAAAGTCATCGCCAATTACAACTTCAAAATCAAAAATACCATATTTTGGATCAATTATAGATGCAGTGTTTATCGTCCTCGTTATATCATCAAAATCAAAATCTTGAATATATGTAGTAAGATCATCTTTTTTTACAGGAGAAACAAGATCCATATTTGACGAATAGTTGATATCTATTTCTATTCCAACAGAATCTTTCATATATTCTCTTGCTGTTCTAGATAATCTCAAATTATCAATAAGTCCGGTAGAAGATGAATTAAGATCAAAATCATTTCCAATTATTATTTGAGAAAATTGTTCGGATAGTGTGAAACTAACATTATTTGTTATATTTGCGGAATCAAAAGTTATCGGATATTCATCCTTGCCATACAGATATATTGTATCATACAAGGTTCCATCTACAAACATTTTTACAAACTTATTACTTCCTTTAAAATTATATGACAGGCAAATTCTGTGCCAAGACTCTTCTTGCCACGAGATATCCGTTGGAATCAAATAGGAAGAATCGCTGGTTTCAACCCTAGATATCAATCTGGAAAACTCATCTTTATATATTGCTATCTTTTCTCCAGAATATTGTTTTGGAATATAGGATATTATGATATCAGTATTTGAACCAGGAAGATTATCAACCAAGCTTATTTCTAATCCGTTTGGAGATATTTTGCTTCCATATGAGAAATCTTTTTTGGTTCCAGTACCTTTTGAATTTCTTCCAGTTGACTCTATCACCGATATTTCATCAAATATCAATCCGGATATTTCATCACTAGAATATGTGCCTTTATCATAAAGCTTTTCCGATGAGAGCAACCTTATTGAAATAACTTTTGATATCGGGCTAGTTAGCTTTATAATGTTCGGAGATGTTGATGTGAACCTACCAGACAATACGGAGGATGACTCAAATAGTGTTCTCTTATCTCCATCATTAAAGGTATCTAGTCTTGGCTGATACCAGAACTCTATTGTTCCAGACTCATTTCTGATGATGTTATTATTATTATTTATGATTAGCGCTGTATTTGTATCAAAACTACCAGATTGGCCAAAAGATGAGTTTACTGAGTTTGGTGATAAATTATATAAACCAATTTTTGGTAAATAACTGGCCAAATTATAGAGTGGTCCGCCACTTGCTTTTGAGCACTCAAAAAACAAGTCTCTTGATACATCGACAGAATAACCGAGGTATATCATATGGCTAACAAATTCTTCTTCGTTATTTATATTCTCCAACAAAATCTCTCTGTCTGCGAGTGATAATGTGTAGGAGAAATTCCCAGCTGTATCGAGGAACTTTTTGTTTCTTAGTCTTCTAGATTGTTTTTCTATTGGGTTTTCGAAATCAATTAATGCAAATGTGGAGTCAGTTAGGCATTGTGCATTAGCTCTATAGAAATCCTCTGTTATTGTTCTCAGCCCAGATACTGATTGTTCCCATGGTCGCAAATCTTTTAACATCGTATTGAGTATTACGAACTCATCTATTGCACCACCAAAATATTTCAAATTTGTAATATCATTACCTATGTATAATTTTTCGCCAGTTTTGACAATTGATGTTTTTAAATTTGTTGAATAATCAATTAGGTAATAACCTGTTGTTAACTCAAATGGAACATAGTTGTCATTTTCGGCAATTGATAATACGAATGCACCATTTGAAAATCTATATATTTCAGCATAGTCTCCAGAGCCATCCTTAACAAATATTGAATTTTTTTCAACTATATTGATAGTGCTAACAAAATCATGATCTGCATCTATTAGGTATATCTCTCCGGAAAGATTTGCGACGCTCGTATATTTGTTTTGAGTAAAGAAAGAGCCATTCTTATTAATTATTATATCTTCACTTATTGGGCCAAGAGTAATTTCTCCAGTTATAGTAACAATATTCGTTTTGGCAAAATCAATATTGTCTGAATCAATCTGTATTTCAAGATATCTTCCATCGTTAATCTTTGATGCACTTATAGTTTCTAATGATATGTACGTATCAGTTAAATCTATATCTATTACAGATGTAGCAACGGAGTCTGTAATCATAATTGTGTCAAGTGGCACATTATAATTGTAAAGAATATATTTTTTTATCGATACATCTAGAAGATTTTTTGGCCTCGGCCCAGTAGTTGCAAGAATGCTATAATTGTCCCTAGAATTAATCGCATCTGATGGATCTGCGCCATCATCAATAGACAAAGACGTTCCGGAGATACTTATAATATCTTTAAATCCTCTTCCAATAAGTCCATACGTTTTTATGTTAATATCTATATCTGTTTCCAATACGGATGATACATAGTTACAATCAGAGTTTTTTGTTATAAACTCTATTAAATTAGACGTTTTATTATACCTATAGCCAACATCACTCGGGTAATTTGATATCGATATTGTTTCACCGGCAACCGAATATCCGAGCCCACCAATCTCTTCTTCTGTTCCACCGCATGATGTCCTAAATATTGAGAATTTGTCATTTTGCAAATCAGTCAGCACATCGCTTGAATATGGAGCAAAAGAAAAGTTTATTGCAGATTCTGATGCCTCAAAGATATATGGCTCCAACGTAATTGGATCACCAATTGATATCCAATCAGATCCAAAATCAAGAATTATCTTTGATTTACCATAGAGACTACTATTGTCACCAAATATGATGGAGCGACCAATTGGCTCATTTGTTGTGTCCAGTGTTGCGGAGGTTAAGATATTTTCTCCGGCAACACAGATTCCGTCGACAAGTTCTGTCGGAAATACTATTTTCTTTTCAGCATAATTATAAAGATTTTCGCTACTTATATCTGAAAATTTTGAGTTAAATCTGGTTGGAACCGATCCTCCAAATTTAAATAAGTTTGGAGCTTCTTGTCCGTCAATAAAGAGATGCATCTCATCTCTTTCGAATGATGAATTCATTCTCCAACTTGCTGCAATATGGTGTCTATCTCCCGGAACAAAGTTCTTTATATTTGTGGCCAAATTAAAAATTGTCGGATCTTTTTGTCTATCATCAATTATCCTGAAGTTCAAAAATCCCTTACCATCTTTAAATATGGAAAATCTTGAGCTACCTTCCGATTGCCCGGAATCAACAATATATCTTTCTTTATCTGATGTTATCATTATCTCATCAATATCGGATTCCGTTATATATCCATCGGAATCAATAATGTTGTCCTCTTCGTTCGGATTTGGATAAAAGACGAACGTTGCCAGGGATCCGGAAACAATAAAAACATCAGAATCTTCCAATTTTAGAAGTCCATCATTATAATTTGAATTCGATTCTATCAAGCTAAAATCTATAACTGGTGAGGGTAAAGTCTCGAAATAATTTTCAGATGAAACTAGCCTTCCGTCTATAAACATTATTGAAAAATTTGGATTAATATTTGTGATGCACTGATTACTTTCTAATACATGTATAGCGACTAATGATAAATCATATTGCAACAGTATATTATCATCTATACTTACACTTATTATTGAACTATCTCTATTTATCAATATTGAATATTTATTAAATCCACCACTATTCCAGTTAAATGATTCTGTCTTTAGCTTTTCATAGGTAAATAAATTTACAAGAGATATAAGTTTGTTTCCAAATGAATCAGAATCTAGTGATATACCAAGATCATAATCTCCAGAGTTTATCTCTGCAATAATAATTCCAGACGAAAGTACGCTTCGATCATTAGATATCTCAAATACTAGATTGTCAAACGACACTATTTTCGCAGTTATTATTAATTCTATATTACCCTCACTACATGAGTTTTGGACCGTCATTCCTGAGCTTTCGGAGAAATAATTATCTCCACTTTGAAATGCCGATATAGAATCAATCCTATATATTCCTAGCGATGTTGAAGTTTCGAAGCTTCCAATTTTTCTCCAGGTATATGACTCAACTTGTCTGCCGCCATTTTCGTAATCAATTATTTCCGAATCTGATTCTTGTAATAATGTCCATCCATCTTCATCGAGCAGCTTGTTTCCGACGAAGATAAAGTTTTTGGAGCAAGAATTTGTGTCGGCACAATTATTATCAACATTTCTTCTGCCTTTTGTTATTGATGAAAATGTACCATCAGTACTAACGGAACCGATAATGGGGTTATCTATGAATACTGACTCTACTAAATTGTGAGGTAGATCATCAATTATCTCAACATCGTATGGCAAATTATTATATTTGAGGAACCTCGCCCTAATTATCCATTGTCCGATATTTTCATTTATTGGAGACAAGCAATCGCTATCATATCCGATATACACTCCTGGCGTAGAATCTGATAAATCAGAAATGCCGTTAGAATTAATGCTATTTTCTAGTCTGTTTAATGTAAAAGCAGATGATGTCGGATGAATTCCGGAGTCACCAATATAAATATCGGATAATCCAAACTTATTTATAACAGTTATTATATTTTTATAAACACTCATCGATGATATACCAAAGACACCAATTGCCATCGTTGATGCAGAAGTATCGCTACCAACTTCCTCTACAAGATTTGAGTCTAGCAAATCTGTATAAAAGAAATTATAAACCAATGCTGAATTTTTTATAAAGGAATTATTTTGGATTGGGTCTATACTTATTTCTATTTTTGTTTTTTTGGACCAATCAAAATTCCAAACATAATTATGCTCAAAAAAATCACTACTTTGCTGAATCAAACTCATATGTAATTTTAATTGTTTTTTAATAATTACAAATTGCGAAAATTCAACATCATTTATTGTAGAGAAATTTCTAGCAGATAATTCCGGATAATTTATCGGATATCTTAATATGTAAACCGCAGTTATTTCATTAGGAATATCATTGTTGATTCTTTTTCCATTAAGATCGTCAACTCCAGTTACTTGATATAATCTTCCAAAATTATCAAGGATCATTAATGTCTTTAGTGACTCACTATCCCAAAATACTTCTTCGAGTAATTCATTTTTAAGCAAAATATCAGAAAGAGATATTTTGAATTCAAGTTTATCAAAGTTCTCAAGAGTAGATACTTGGCTCTCAAAGGAGCACAAGCATGTTCTGGTTGCATATGGTGGATTAAAATCAAGCAGAGTGTCCGAATCAAGGCTTGATACGTCAAATATGTTTGTTATTCCTGCGGTTTTGAATGTTTCTCCGAGAATTTTCAACGAGAACATCTTGTGTGCATTGTCTATTACAAGCACTCCGGCATTATATGCGCCAGAATTTGTAATTTCTAAAAACGATGCCTCGGCCATCGGAAGATATGAATAATTTATTGAAAACTCAACAGTTTCTTTGAACTTTATTTCTCTATTTAAAGAAATATCTTTTTTATATATTCCAAATAATGAGTCATAATCATCAGATATATATCCATCTATGCCTGATGATGCTTTGTAAATTATTAATTTTCCCCCGCTATAATCAAACCCATGTCTATCATCATTTATATCGGACGAACCAACGACATCATATTTATGCTTTACGGAAAATGGATCACCACCAATATAGTGATATTTTTTCTCTCCTATGTTTTCGAAATCAAATGATAGATCTGCATCATTGTTGATGCCGTGCCAATCTGGGGATATCCATGCCTCTATTGTTCCCTCGTTCAATGGCAAGTTTGAAATAGCTGGGATAGATAAAACGTTATCTTGGTTTATTTTCAAACCAGAACCAAACTTTCCGTCTAAAAACTCAAGATTACCACTATACGATACGCTTTCTGGAGATAAATAATCTCTACCCAAAATCCAGGAACCGAAAGTTAATTCGTTTATTTTTGGTGTAGTTTTTGATATACTTTTAACAAGTCCAGATATCGCAGGTATGGTCGGACCCTTTGGGTATGCTGATAATACGCCGAATACAGCATCTCTATATAACTCACGATTTATAGACAATGAGTCGTTATCAAAAAATGGAATTGATGTAAGTCTTCCGAAATTCTTTCTTAGTGCCTTTCTCAGTGCTCCATATTTATATGAAACAAAGTATTGTTGGCCCTCTGTAATTGAATTATTAATACTCCAATCAATTTCATTGTCACCATACTCATAATATATCTCAAGCTCATCAACCATTGCAGTGTAATCAATAAAAACGTTTCCGCTACTATATTCTACGGCAAGCGCCGTACCCGGAACAGGAGAGTACGTTGTTATATATTTTATTGTTGCCATATTTCCAGACACAACAAATAGGTTATTCGGATAAAAAATTGTGGTTTGCTGACCAATCGATACGGTTGGTCTCATTATTAAATCGAATTGCTCTTCTGAAAATTCTATTGAGTTAAGTTCGGATAGTTTATTTATTACGATGTAATTCGTGCCAACCGCAGTAATAAGCCATCTATCTGAACCATCGGAAATATAATCGAATCCAGCATTAAACGAGTATATACTATCAATATCATCATAATAAATTTTTATTTCAGTTGTCGAATATTCCTCCGAAGAATCAACTACTATGGAAGAATCCATGATAAAATTATGTGATATATCTAATATTTCATTTCCGCCGTTATCATAGGTTGCGAAAATTGATGAGATATCCGGTGTCTTGAACTTTATCTCTACGCCACCAGATGTCGTATAGAATTTTGACAAAACGCTAGTTTTGAAATCAATCTCGTTTTCGGAAAACGAAACATATTTCTGAATATATAAATTCTTTCCACCATCATCAGCGCTTAGCAAAAGTTCATCACTATTACTTTCGAGATATCTTTCGGTTGATAATGTTGAATCAAGATTTTTTCCAAAGAGATCCTTTAATTCTCCTATAAATCTGATAGACGAAATATCATTACTAACAAGCGCTGTGCTTGATTCGTCTACAACCAATATTGCTTTTATTTCGCCAGAGTCATTTATAATCGTCGAATCATCATATATTTCAATGGTCTTATCTAGATCAAGTATAGATATTTCTGATTCTGAAAAATCAAAAGAGGAAAACTGTATAGATATATCATCCGCTGCTGTCTTTGGTAATTTTCGATACGCATTATTTACGGATATTATATTTTTATAATTCGCAAGAATGGATCCTGTAGAGTACGCCGATAACCCACCGGAAAATTCAGAGTTACTATTAACGGAAAGATAAATGACACCGTTTTGATAATCAACGGTATAATCTCCAAAACTTCTAATTCTTGATAAATTTTTATTTAATATCCCAGATTCATCAGAAGATATTGTAAAAGTTTGACTGCCAGCTGATGATATACTTAGTTCTGTGTTTTTTGATATCGGTTCAAAGAATTTTTCATTCTTAAATATATCTTCGTCCAATACTAGAGATGAACTTAGTGCATTTCCAATTCCATTATTTTCTATATTCAATATCCTACTATGTGGAAGATCGAAGATCAAAGATCTTGTACCGATTTGGATGTTTGTTCCAAGTGTCGGTATCGTCAATCCAGACCCAAAAGAAATGCCACCAATCATTCCATCAGAATCAGGTGAATAAAAATTAACAACACTATAGTCTTCTAAATCTTGCTCTAGAAACCTAACAAAATAGTCTGTTGTTATATCATCTATGAATTCTGCCGGAAGCTTTGGCAAGAACTCTATCGTCATAAGCGTCGCGTTTGAAGATATTGTTCCATAATGAATGGGGGAAATAAACGTGCCAGATGCAAAGATTTCTTCGCCACTTTTTTTAACAAAATGTGCCGATTCGGCAACTATCTCATTAGCGCTCGGAAGTCTATTGCCGGTAAAGAACACCTCATTATCATTAAAATAGTTTGTTATATATACTTCTCCAGATGTTTTATTGTAAATTCTAAAAACATCCGTTATTGGACTATTTTTTGTTTTTAAAGAAAATGATGAAGTTACTCTGTTTTCAACATTCTCTCCCAAGATTTCGTGATGTACCATTGGAATATAATCAACACCTTCGGCAAAAACATTTTCGTAATCAAATGTTATTTTTATTGTTTTTCCAAAAACAGGACGAAGATAGTTTAGATTTATTTCCGATCTCAATATATTATAATCAAGGTCTTTCTTGTAAACCTTTTTATATCTATAATTCGCAAACAAATAATTATATCCAGTGCCTTCTCCTATTGAGTTTCCAACAAGAAATACATCTCCTGTTTCATAGTTTATCGAGTATTCTCCTATTTTTCTCGGCAATGATGAAAAATTATATATGGACTCATTAGAAAACATAGACGGCGTATCTGATGAGTTTTCAGATGTCTTAAACAAGACTCCGTCACTCTCTGGCTGCTCATCCAGGCTGTCTATGATAAGTCCATGTTGTAGCGAAAAGTTTTTTGAATTTGATGGAATACTTTCGTTTACAACATCCACTGTTTCATAAACGACAATAGAATCTTCTGCAATCGATATTGCCGCATTATCATAATAATATGTTATAATAATCACATCGTTACGTTCGGGCCTATCCCAATTTCCAAACTCAGAAAATAAAACTTGATTTGATTCGATATTCTTATTCGAAAGTGAATTTGTCTGATCATATCTGTTGTTATATAGACCATATTTAAACTTTTCTACATCATATTCGGTGCCTATATTTCCATCGCAATCTGCGAGATCAGTCTCTCGTATAATTTTTGCAGAGATAACTTTTATTATATTTTTATTTGGTAGAGAAATTAAAAATCCATTAAAAGAAGCGTCATCACTCGATGAGCTTATTGTAAAATCCTCAATGAGTTCTTGTCTTATATTGATCGGATATATATCTGTTTTGTTAATCTCTATCGTTCTACTTAGTATTGATGATCCTTCTGGAAGAGTTGATATTCTGATTATTTCGTAGGCATTTTCATTAGAAAGCCTATCAGTAGAGCCGGAGCTTCTGACCCTATATTCATTACTTACAGTTTGTGATATATAGTTATCATTCAAGACGCTGCCAATAGCATGTTGTGCGTCCAGTAGCTGTTCTGCTTGAGACTCCAATATGGAGCCAACGACTGTATCCTCCAGATTATATAACCCAGGAGTCTTAAATAAGATGTCATCTCTTATCTGGTTGGCTTTTTTAATTCCTATAAAATATATATCTCTAGAAAGATCATCATCAATAAGCGCGATACCCTTGTTACTCGTAAAGCTTACAGAATCTGAATCGAGTAACTTTAATACGTAATAGGCCTTGGCACGATGCGGCCTTGTGTTAAGCGTAGCATACTGCTCGCTTATTTGAACGGAAACTATCTCCAAATCTTCGTCAGATCCGGAAACAGCTTCGATACTAAAGTTATCAGAATTTATATCTTCTGATATTGCAAGATTAAACCCAACCTTTAACTGGGTTGTTGATATTATCTTGAATGATACTGGCCTTAACATCCGCCTCTCTTTAGCTAATTCTGAAATCCTTTCTGGACACAGCTTCTAGAAATATATTACCAGGATTAATTGTCTGGTTATCTAGTGCCCTGATAAAAGATTTTCTTCCAGTAGAACCGGACACATTGAACCCGGATATATTTATAGAGTCAACGCCAGACGCCCTTCCGACGGCAGTGATGATATCGGAGTAATCAATTGTTGGACCAAGAGAATTTGTAGATAGTATTTTTGAAATTTCATCGGCAGCATTTTGAATGATAAAGTCTGTATTTTGAATCTGATTATCATTTATAAGAATTTGTCCGGTTACATCAACTAGTATTTCCGCTGCTTCTTTTATTAGTACGTCAGCAGCTATCGGCCTAACGGATTCGATTCTAGATGTTGCGTCAATTAGAAGCCTATTTATATTATATCTTATAGATATTCTTTCTCCTTCTTTTGGTGAGAGAAACTTATAATCAGAGAAAAATATGCTGCCGGCTGGTGGTTGATTACCAACAAATACTGCCAAGTTGCCAACAATATTTCCTGCCGAACTTCTGAACCCGGAAGTTACACCGATCTTCGATAAGACTCCGTATGACTTGGAAGAATAAATCTTTCCATTGCCAGCGAAGTACATATCTTCTGAGTCATTATCTTTTGCCGATAGAATAGACACCACTATTCTAGAACCGGATGACAAAGATACAGATAGATTATTCGAAGATGATGGTAATATAAAACTCAATCTTGAAATAGAGGTATCTTTTGTTGAAAATCTAAGATCATATTCGTTATTATATAGTTTGTATCCCAAGATATCAAAATGATCTGTTTTTTCACCAGAATCATTTATAATATAAACCTCGTCTATACGTGCCACAAAATAATTAGAATCTAATGATGATTTTGAATATAGCGATTTAATATATGACGTCAGATCAAATGACAATCCAGATGCATCCACACCATATGTTAGTTCGAATGATGCACGTGTTAAAGTCGTCCCTGACAGTTTTATCTTACCGGCCCTAGAGGAATCTGATAGTTCGACCAGAAGATTTGATGGAGCATACCTTATATAATCTGTAGCGATCGAATCGTCATTGTATTTGAAAATAATTGGCTGAGAAGATGGTGTTATGGCCAAAAGAGATGAGTCGAACAATGTTGTTTCTGTTTTGGAACCAGATACCGGCATCGCAGATAGTGAGTACTTTGTCATAATTGTTTCGATATTTGCAACATATGATATGAAAATATTTGTTTCAGCAGTATATGCGTCGAAAACGATATTATCAATTTCATTTATTTCTAGAATAGAATCAGATGGAAGTGTTATTGTTGAATTAAAAAATGATGCATCTGTATCGTCAACGTTAAATAACTCTATTTTGTTGGAGTAAACAATTACACTGTCTCCAACAGAAACTTGACTATCTGACGGCAAGATTATTGTAAGCCCAGAAAAATACCCATCATTCTCACTAGTGTTGTATAGTTCTAGTCCAGCCAAAGAAGATACTCTTATTACATTCGAAATGCTTGATATGTCGCTCAGTATAAGTCCGGCTCTGGATGTTATGAGCTGTACAGTGCATGTTTCGATATTCTGAAGAAATACGGATGATACGCGACCTATTGTGTTTTCAGTATTGATAACGTATGAGTTTCCATCATCAGATTTTGTAATGAGAGATGATTCCTCTCTTATAAAATTCGAAAATCCCCAATCTATAGAATCTTCTATTCCAGAATACGTATCTAGAATTCTTGGCGAATAACCATTATAATCAATATACTTGTCAAAATATTTCCTCCACGTGTAAGATACAGAAAGTATATCTGATTGTGACGGCAAGTTTTTGCCACTTATATTTATGATTCCAGTCTCTCCAAGCCCAGTCGTGCTATCCAGTTCAACAGAATCGGTTGTATAAAATTCGCCAGTCGTTTTGTTTTGCACAGATGATGCAGAGACGATTGGCCTATGAAGTGTTTTTATGACCGATCTATCGGCTATGCTTACTTCGGAATTTTCAGAATTAATTTGAATATCAATAAATGTCGATGATATTTCCTCTACATCACTAAAGCCCAATCTAGAAATCGCATTAAATGAGTTTTTTGACAAAGATTCAGAAGACACCACCTTTGTTCCAGATATAAAGTGAAGCTTATCAAAACAAAATGGGCTGCCACCAGTATCAGGATTTGTATCTTTTATCAGTTCATAACTACCAGATACAATCCCGGTAGATGATGTTGATTTTGGTGACAGTATGCCGGATGAGCTACCGGAAACGGTCACCATATTTTCAACCGGTTGCAATGGCAAGTTTCCAGATGAAATAGAAACAAGCCTTCTTTCTTCCGATGTTAACGTAGCATCGAGCGCGCCCTGTCCGAGTATATAGTCGTTTCTTTCATCTTCTATTTTCCCGACACCAGAAGAATCTGTAAAAATAAAAGAATCAGCTACTTCCACAAGTTGCTTGCCAAGTATGTAGATATCAACTTTCCCACCAGTTCCAGATGACATAATTCTTTTTGTTCCGTCATTAATTTCTATAACTTCCGTTCCATCCCTAAGCATCAGCGAGTTACCTGGTTCAACAATCAGTGCATCGGAAATGCCATTGATATTGAGGATTGAGTTTTTATACCCAAGTGCCGTACCAGTATTTGCTCCGGAAAAAATAGAAGACACTCGCGTTCTGAACTGTGTATCTGACTCTCCATTTTCACCACCACTTGTAGAGGATAGATTTATTACCTTCATATCAAAATCAAGATTGTGTGATGTTATTTGGAAAGAACTAACATTACCATTTGTACCAGTTCTTACTGCCTGTATTGGAATTTCTAATGCATACTTATCGCTTATACCGGCAAGTTGAAGCGCCTTTTTAATTCTCGACGCTGTAGCAGCATGACGGCCCTTGTCACTTGATGAGAAAAAATAATTTCCAATCGTCTGAAAACTTAACCCAGACTTAGAATTAACAGCCGACCCATTTGGAATAGGAACGTCAGATGAAATATTATTTGTCGTAAAGATAACAACACCAGTTGCTGATGAGCCTGTTTTTCGTGATAGATTATAGTTTGAAGCATATCGATCTAGGTCTGATCCAATTGCGGTATCGGCAGCTTGTTTATTTGACACAACAGATATTAGCTTGTACAACCTTTCTAGTTGGTCTGCCGGCAAATCAACAAAAAGATCTCTGGAAACTGTGCCGGGCTTTGTGTCAAGGTTCGGCTGCACAAGCTTTAATTGATCTATCATTAAAGATACTATCTCGCTAAAAGATTTGTAGGTTGACATTATATTATCCTAATTGTGATTGCTTCTTCTATTATATCCATTTTTTGTGTCAATACCGAAACGAATATACTATAAAGTCTTGGGTCGGCAGAATCTCTTTCTGCCGATATTTCAACTATATCTATAATTTTTTCAGATAATGATAAAAATTGGCTGCGGCTCTGGTTCCTTTGTAAGGATATGAGATATCTTATTGCCTCTTCTGCTGATTTTTTTATATCCAACTCTACGAGTGCTTGGTCGGCAACTTGTCCAATTTTCAATGATCCAACATCGGAGCCATATCTTGAATGAAATTTATTGTCACCAAGTTTTGTCAAAAGTATTTTGACAATATCCTGTCTAATTTTTTGATTACCGCTCACTGTTGATAGAGATCCACCGGAATCAAGCGATAAATCACCATTTTTTAATTTAAGATCAAATGACATCAGGTATCTAAAATCTTATTAATAGCGAACAATCTATTCGACTTCTTCTTTTGCAATATATTCTTTCCACATCTCATACAGTTCGTCTTCTCTTGGTGCGACATCGAGCTTTATTAATTCTATATATTTTACATAGAGGCTGTATACCAGCAAAGATAGTGCGTTTACAGAATCGATAACGGATGGAAATCCACCATCTATATCTGACTTGTTTATTCTTTCGATAAGTCCATAAGGATCTTTTGATGACGACATTGGGAAGGCGGATATAGATATTATATTAGCCATATTTAACCTCCGTTCTTTTGATAATAGTCCAATCAAATAGTCCTGATCTATTGATAATAGCGCAAGCATATAAATTAAAAAGTCTTCAGCAGAGACACCGAGATATTCGAACGTTACCTTGTCACTTCTGGAAGATCCTGGATCTGCCCTTTTTTTCATATCTATTGGCTCTGTTTTATCGGAAGCCTCTATGATAGAGTTCAGCTCATCTATTTTCTTTCCAAGAAAAATTGATCGTTGTGATATTAGAGAGAATAACGGGCCAGATAATATATCTTGAAACCCAGATGCTATTCTTATGGTGCCAGTCTGAAGATTGAGAGAGTCTGAGGATGAAGAAGTATCTTTCAGAAGAAACAATATAGCATCCTCTCTTGCTTTTAATATTTTTAAATTTTGAAGCGTTGATGCTTGCTTTAATTCTTTTCCTACAAATGAAGCCTGCTGTGAGGCGGCGGTAAGCATAGTCGCAAAGCCGCCGGACACTGGGCTCACGTTTGAGTTAGTGTTCGCCGCTTCTTCTGTATTTCTTTCTACTTCTTCGGCCGCTATTTCTTCATTTATCGATATACTATCTCTAACGTGTTTATCGCTAAGTTGGAATAATATTTTTTTTAATTTTTCTATTAAAAAACACTCTACCTGTGTTATTTCATCACCAGTATTTTTCGGCGCAATGAGCCCTGTTGTAAATCCATCATTTTTAGATGTATCACTAGAATAAATTCCTGGAGATCCAGTTACTCTGTCTAGCCGAACTCTTATTATCGTCTCCAAGAGACTCGTATGAATTACATTTCCATCAACTTTCGATCCAGAATTAATATCAAATGGTTTTGATATAATTTTTGTCGGTTCAGAAATGCATCCATAAATCCTGGCGTCCTGAATAGGTACGATTTTTAAATAAAAAAACTTCATCAAATCATTTGGCTCATAATAGTTTACGGATACATTCGTAACTACGGTAGCCTCACTCAGGCTCAATCCATCTTCTAAGATTTTTGCCAAATCATCCATGCTAATATACTGTGGTGATGTGGATGTAAAATTATATTTTCTACCAGCGCTGCCAGGCGATTTTTGCCTTTCCAATAATATAGATGAGTTCGGACTGTTACTATTATTACTTAATCCGGCAATCTCGGATAACGGTGCGGCCATAAGTTTCCCGCTATATCCACCATCTGATGGATCGATATAGAAAACCAATGATGAAATATCTCCACCGCCATTTTTTACGTCAGTATCATCTGGCATTCCTAACATTCTCATAAATGTGTTTTCATAAGACTCCATTTGTTGCATAGAGTCTGCCGCAAGTGTCGCGGATCCTGATAGAAATAATGATGGTAAAAATGCCGATCTGGTATTTTTTACCTTTTCGAGAAATTCAGATATTGAAATGGAAAAATCTGGCGTTTTAGATGAATTATTATCGGCATCATCTGTTCCTCCGAGCGATAGCCCTATCGTTGTATCAACGCTAGTTCCGTTGATGATGTCTGCCTCAAACCCAGTACCACAAGCGCTTATGCCCAATGAGTTTTTGCTCTTAAATGTAAAACTTTCCAACAATCCGCTTACTGATGGACTAACTATGTGTATTTGTTTTTTTGAAAAAGAATCAAGTATGCTCTCTGCTGTTGCATCTCCATTCACAAGCTCTTCAAATAGAGCGCTATCATTTTTTGCCATTAATTCTCCAGCCAACTACCGCCAAGTTGCGGCTCAGTCAAGATTATACCGGCATCTCCATCAAACGAAGAAGAGATTTGAACAACATTGTTTTCTACAAATGTTATAGTAAGAACTCTGCTTACTCTTGAGAGAGCTCCAAGGGGAATTGATTCGTTGGCGGCCGACGCAGAACCAGAATTGGCAACACAGTCAACAACGTCCTCTGACACACCTGACAATGCATCCGCAATATCTCCATATGTTAGCGCTTGAATTATACTTCCGCAAATCGCTGCTTTTATCTTTACTTCCCCGGAAGAGGATGCGGTTAATTTTGCCGAGTATGAGCCGCCAGAACTATCGTAAACCATATAGTTCTGATTGTCACCTTCTGTCGGAACTATTTTCAGAGAAGCATTACCCGTAGTATCTGAGATTATTTCTATTTTTATTTTATTCGATATATCATAATTTATAATGTTATCATAGCTGTCTCTTGGAACTATCGATATATCTGCGAAGCTGCCAGCAACAATCGTGGCGGCATCGCCCACACCACCGGCATATTCTCTGGCGCCAGTTAGTGCTGGTCCAGATTCTGAAAATCCAGAAAGTATCTCTTCGGAAAGAGCAGTGTCCGGGAGAATCGGCGTGTTATCAATATCATCAAGAAGTAAGAATGATGTATTTAATGGGTTAATAACGATAGAACATATATTATCAATGCCATCATTCGTACATGCGACAAGTGTCGCATATGCAGCACCAACCCTATCTGTTGATATTTTCTCAGGAATACTGCCGACGGCAAGTGCGGCTTTAATAGCGCCCGTTTGTTCCAATATCGAACTTAAGAATTCTCCAATGCAATCATCTAGTTTTTGAACCTCACTAGCTCCGCCATCACCAGAAATATCAAGTGGTAACTGGTTGATTGATGACGTTTGACACTTGCTTTGTATTGCTTCGGCGGCAACCCTAGTATCTACAAAATAAAGCTGCGGTAACAAGAAGGTATCTTTCGTTTCTGGAACGGACGATATAACCTGTGTGTTGACATTAAAGGCATCTATCGTTGATGACTTGGAGTTCATTATCGTTGCTCTTATTTGAGATATTCCAAGAACGCTTGTCGTTCCATCTGTTTCTAGATACGTAGAAAATGTTATTCCGTCTTCTTCTATTGCATAAACATTAAACTGTTCATCCAATACAACCATAGCCGGGATTGTATCAAATGTTCTTTGTATTGTGACTCCGTCTTGTACTATATCTATAATTAGCGGATTTACCGATGCAATATTATCGACAACATCGGTTATCATCGACCTACCATCAAGCATGCTGTAAAAATTTCCGGCCGATTCCGCATCCGCTACATTTAACGATGTCTCATCTGCGGATAACAATGTTATCGGTGTATCAAAAGCGCTATTTTCATCTATAACCTGATTGTCAAAAGTCGGAAATAGACTCGGCCAAGTAACTTTGTCAAAATCAAAAATTATACTTTGTGCGGATTCTAGCGACTTTCTTCTCTTTGTGTATGACGCAACTAAAGATACATATGTATCAGTATCAATATCTTTTATATCATCTGCATCTGGGTCAAATGTCGATACCTTCTTTCTGAGTGTTGTAGTGTTGAAATATGAGATATCAAAAAGATTATTATCAACAGAATCCGTGCCATCAAAAACTTCTTCGCCCCGCGTCGGCTCTATTGCAAAATTATACGATGGTGGTGACGATATTGTCGCGGCTGGTTCCCTTGTAAATGGCTGACATATTGGCAACAGATATTCTTTTTTAAATTTATATTTTATATGCGGCGCAACACCGGTTTGTTCCGCTATCAATCCGCTTATCATCGATCCCATTTCAAACCCATCAATACCGCATGGGGCAGTTAGTGAGTCCGGGTTTACGGAGCATGGAAATCTAAATGCCAAGCTTAATAACTGCAAAAATATAGCAAGAACCTGAGTTATTGGCGCCATAAACTCAAGATCAGCCTCAAGCGCTATAACATACTTCATAAGAAGTTGCTCTAGTGCCAAAAGATCCCTATAGTTGATATTATCAGATGATGTTAGAATTATTATTGCATCAACAAATAATCCAATTACAGTTATTAATGCAGATACTTTTACTATAAGACATTCCAGCAGATCTAGTATATGTATCAGTAAGTTTAGAAACATAACTGGTATTGATATTTGCGGTAAAAGAAGTATTAAATCATAAAGACACTCGAACAATCTTATTATAGCTAGCGGCAATTGGAATGGATTAAATATATTACAAATAACATCGATAATACACAATATGACTTTTACAGGTACTAATAATTGTGTGAATCCCTGCAAATTTATAGATAGATCAGATGTTATTTTGAAAGAAAAGTTACAAAAACTTGTCATCAACTCTTTTGGTAGGTTCGCCTTATCTGTTTTTAGAGATATGAAACTCAGCGGATGATCCAATAATGTTGTTTTCCATTGTTCAAACTGGTGCGTTGAATCATCAAGAAGTCCTGATGCAGTGCGTTCCAATGTGCCGGATAATTCTTTACCTAGTTCTAATAACCCTTTGTTCAGAGGCTGATTACCATTATAAAGTATTACTCCGCAATCGGCCGCAGTTATTACCGATGGTATTCCTTCTGGAACAACAACGGTTACCTTTGATATTCCGGAATCATATTGTGTTATATCAACTATCTTGGCCTCTACTCCCGCAAGCTCAATTACAAACGTCGGCATGACATTTGTAACCTCCAATACAATCTTGTCACCAGGCACAAGTATTTCAGACGCAGAAATATTAATTATAACTGGTGTTGGCGCAGAAAGCTTGCAAACATCTTCGATTTCAAATCTTACAAAAAGCAGGTTGTCTGTGCTTCCAGCGATATATTCGCTAGAAAAAATCTCAGCCCCAGACGGTATTTTAAAAAATGCATTAGGAAATTTGGACACAAGACCAGAGCCAACTGATTTCAAAAGTGATATTGTTAAATCCGAATCAGATGGACTTTGAATTGCCGATAATGTGCCACTGATATTGGAAACCAAAGAAACCGACGGATACAAGGTCAGATCTATAATGTCATCATTTGAGTTAGCCGCAAACAGTCCGGTTAGTGCAAGATCCAAACTATATTGTCCGAACAAATCACCTGAGCCGGCAGAAGTATAATTGCCGGATATAATTATCTCTTCGGATGTGAAAGAAGATCCGGTCAAACTTGTTCCAACGGCTATACTTTTGGCGCCGTCTATACGCTGGCTCATATCAACTGTCTTTGTTTTTGTAGATATGTTTATTGAAAAATCAGGGTCGTAGATATCAATTCTAACTGGCGCATCAATAGCAGTAGAAACAAGAAGATCTTTTACTACGAAATAATATAGATTTTCTCCTACTGATTTTAATGATCCGTCTAATTTTATCGAAGATGATACTTTTTTAACACCATCAATAGAGAACAGGCTTGTGACCAAAGTATCTTTTATATATAACTTAAAATTACTCTTTTTGAATTTCTTAAACTCCCTATACTTAAATAGAATTATCATCTTTTTAAACTTATCTATTGTAGAGATGTTGACAATACTTCCGAGATCTTTTTGATCCGAAGATAATTCTAGATCCAGAATTTTGTTTGCAATTTTTTTATAATCAGTAGTTTGTCCGAAATTATTCAAATGATTAGCAACGGTGTTATTATAATATTTTGCGGCAATACCAACAACAAGCGGTGATTGAACAAATGCCTTCTTTTTGGTTAATTCGGAAGAAGTATTTTGATCCCTTCCAATAGCCAAAATACCAAGAGAATCGGTTGTAATGAAATCAGATGGGCCCCTCGTTGATATTACAAAATACGCCTTATCAATGTCCAATAGGCCAACCGGCTTGCCTATATTACTATTACCTGGAAAGAATAAGTTTGCAACACTTTTGCTTTCCCTATAAAAATCACCGCTTAACGAGTCAGATAATTCATAATAAAAGTCTTTTGCTACATAAATTTTCGACGACTCAATTAATGCGTAATTTTGTGAAAATTTCTTTACAGTTACTTCGTCAGCAAATGCCAAATATAGATAAACCGATCTGCCGCTTTTAAAAATTTTCTTTTTGCTTTTAATTTTTATTTTTGATCGTGGATCAGTATATGATATTGGAATTTCATAATTTTGAGATAGGTATAAGTTATTGGAAGTTACATCATCTTCGTTAAAAAGATCTACTCCGGTTATTTCGCTCGGAAGATCTAAAACGGAAGTAGTTTCCTCTTGCGTAAGAGCGCCGTTGGCAATATATATCGTAGCAGGAGACGATTTAACGTCACCTATTGCAAGCGTAATCTCGGTAAGGCCACCATTGATACCAGTTTCACACGGTATATTTAATGTTATAGAATCTGATGTTGAAATCCAGGATACATCTTCTTTTTTTAACTCAACATCGGCAACAAATATAGAATCAATAGAATTGGCTGATGGTGTAGAAATTCTTATTGTGTTTGTTCCGAAAAAAGAATCACCACAACTTATGACACTTCCACCGGATATTGTTCCATCAGGAATAATTGATTCTATTTCCGGTGGTTCTAATTTTATATCCAGATATCCATTTTCAAACTTTGATATTTGTGATAATCCATCAGATCCATACACGACAAACTTTAGTTCTGTGGCCGAGTCTGAATAAAATCTTTTTATATCAACAACACTAAACGTTACAGAATATATTCCATCGCCTGCTGATATCGGAACGCCCCTTATCCATGTGGTTGGTACGAATGAGGCTGGACTAGAAAATACTCTTGGTCTATAGTTCTCACATAATCCTATGGCATTTGCAATAAATTCTTTCCTAAAATATTTTGAGTTATTCGCAGCCTTACCGGACGAAGTTTCTTCCGTTGTATCGGCAGCAATCCCATTATGCAATATTAGATTTTGTCTCGACAGATTTCCGGCAAATTCATAAATAGATAAGCTTTGTTTGATTATTCCACCAGATTTTTGAATAAGTTCTTGATCAAACGGAAATCCAATGCCAAATATATCCACAGCATTACTTGATTCTAGCAGCCTTGCAATATAATTATCTATGCCAAGATTTGTATTATACTTTCTATTTAAAGTATTTTGAATAATTGAAAACTCATCTGCAGATATTCCGAAAAATGGATTATCTATATTTTTCACACTTGTCCCATCTAAAATAATCGAGTTATCAAGAATTGATACAAACTGATTCGGATATGTATTATATTCTATAAACGCGCCAGATTGCGCAATAAATAATCCATTAAATAAATTATTTTTTATACTAACGGTCTCATTTATAGCTGGACTAAGATAAACGGAGCTAGGCTGCTTGTTGGCGGAAAATGTAATCGTAAATTCGCTAGGACTTTTTAAATCATATATTTCTGGATAGCTTATTATATTTGCAGAAATTGGAATTTGTTTTTTAATTTCTATATTCTTTACAGAGAATGAGTTTTTTTGGTCTCCATCTATAATTAGTTGAAACAAAAGGTTAATATCTGGTTCCAGATAATTTGAACTATACCCAGCAGAATCAAATCCACTGAAATCTGGCATTTTCAAATATATGCTTCCATTTACAATTGTGAAGTAACCGCCCAATACAGGAGTGACTGGATCTGCCAACATATCAGATTCTGATAGGTTTAAAAATGGAAATATGTCGAGAACTACAGATACCATATCGCTATCTAGTGGCGCACTTTGTTTTGATAAATTATATAATTCGAAATATGTTTTTCCGCTAATACCGTGCCACCCGCCAACTGTAGTTTGTGTTTCAACTCCGTTGATCATTTGTGATGAAATATCCTTGAGTATTTCTCTTATTGATTCAATTGGTACAAATCCAAACTTTGCGTTCTTTCTTATTATTCCAAAATAATCTGTAGTCTTATCAATTAAATCAAAAGAACTTGTGGTTGATGACAAATAAAGACTTGGTATTATGTTTAAATTTATTTCAGATGACACATTTGAAAGAAATAATTTACTTATTGACGTTCGAAGCGATCCTGTATTTTTCTTTGATAACTTCTCCATCTCTTCCGTGTTAAATGTTCCTATCTCATCATCGTTTATGCTCGTATAATATGCTTTATATTTCGAGTTAGATGTATCTATATTTCCAAATGATATCTTAACGACTGAGCCACCCATGGCCGGAATAGTTTTTGTGTCAGTAGAGACTGGAAATAAAACAGTTAGTTCTGACCCGTCTGTTTTCGTAAGCTCCGGGCCACACGGATCAAGAATGAGAGATCCGACAGGAGTCGTAGACTGTATTAAAGCATCAAATGAGGCCTTTGTTAACTTTGATTCCACAACACCGGACATAAATGCTCCAACTATTGATATTCAACAACCATGAACTTATTTTTTACTTCTTCCATCGTCAGTTGGAAGTTTCCCATATTCTATCGTTTCGACCGACATACCCTTTAGCGTAAGCTTGCTGCTGGCGCTTTCCAGTATTAACGGACCATCATTTCTTATTATCATTGGCGCATCGGCCTTCATTCCAGCAATAACGAGGCCGTGCTCACTTATTGATATTATATAATCAGAGCTATACGGAGCATCAGAGGTATAGCTGCCGCCATCTCTTTTTCTATTTCCATCCGAATCATAAAACCCCTTGTCAACAACGTTGACTCTCAGATCAAATCTTCCAGTATTCATAACCGGAATATCATCAGGATTACTAACATTTTTATAGGAACCACCTATGTTTACAAGGATATCTCCATCAGACTGTATTACTGCACTTCTGTTGTTTTTATCTTTGCCGAGCCACGCGATTAATGACCCCGCAGTATCCAGCACGAAACTCTTCCCATCAACGTTGTCAGCCCCCAATGATAATTCTAGACTACCCTCCATATTTATATTGGCACTTACACCGCCGTGCGGTACCACATTTACTTTTCCGCTTAAGTCTGATGAGATTTTTACTCCATCATCTCCTATTTCTGTTTTGAAGTAATTACTTATGAGGGGTTGCTCCCTATCATCGGAGTCATATGTTTTGCCGGCAACAACCGTATCTCCACCAGTTGCAACTGCTGGCATTCCTGGCGACACGCCAACGACAGAATAAAATAATTCTTTAATATCTGATTTAGCATCTTCTATTACTTCGAATGATGAATGACGAGAAAAATCTTCTTCTTCGGTTCCGGTATCTGGGAATTTGCCCAAATCTATGCCGGCCACACTTAGCGTTTTTTCGCTAGCAAACGTTATTGGTATGTGTATTTTATTTATTTGGTTTGCAATGAGTCTTTCGGCTGTGGCGTAAATATTGTGATGCATCGTCGTATTTACGCGAATTGTTCTCTCTCCGCTATTATTTGAAATTGGGAAATAGCTATCGCTTGTATTTGCGAACCTTATACCGGTTGATCTAAATTTATTTTTTACCTTAGTATTCGCAGGATTTCCATCCCTGTCCCGTAAGTGAACTGGAATTCTTTCTTTTGTAGATAAATTATCCGAGGAAACATCCAATATTCTTCCATTCCCCTTTTTTTGGAAGTTGACATTGGTTACATATGGAATATTTCCAGTTGTTGATGACTTTGGTATGTTCATTTTCAACATACCCTCTTTGTCTATATCAAATACAAAATCGCTAATACTCGAAGAGATATCATCCGATTTTATATTTGTAGATAGTTTAAAATGATATCCTATTCCACGCCTGCTTTTTTTTGCTGCCTCTTCAAATCTCTCATCAACTTTTATTGTTGGGAATGAAAAACCATATTGCACCGGATTATAATTAATGTCTAATAATACGCCGTTTATATCAGCAAGATTTCCACCTATAATCTCTATGAGTTCTCCCTCGGAGAGCCTGAGTAGATTGCCGGGTTCCCTATCTCTTGATAGTGTGGGATTTCTTGACATCGCCTCTCTTGCGTTTGAATTTTTTGATAATTCTGTATCAATCCCAGAAAATCCAAACTCTGTCGCAAACTCATTGATGATTAATCTATATTCTGATAATGCCGGATTTCTTGGTCCAATCGGTGTCTTTAATTTGGAAACCCTATTTGCAGGCCAAAATCCAACCTCTCTCATGGAGGAGTCTCTTGACAAATCCGTATAAAAGTCTCCAAAACTATTCCATCCGACATTTTGGAAACTTCTTTTTATTCTGCCCCAGCTCAATTTCCCACCGGAGCCCTCGGTAGAGTGATTGTGTGCCAACTGAAACATATTATGCGTTTTTGTTCCGATGTTCCTTACGAGAAATAGTCCGTTACCATCTTTCGATGATAGATGCATCGAGTCATCATTTTTTAGCCAAAGAAATGGGCCGCCATGAGCCGATGCATAGGCATCACCACTTTGTAATAGCTTTGGATACGCTAAGGTTCCTTTGTTTTTATCTATGAGAAATGAAGATGACTCGTTATAGTCATCTCTTTTTTGCAATCTTGATGGCAAAACAGCAATTATAACAACGGGCTCTTTCGAAGTATCATAGAGATATGCTGCGATAACTCTTGTTCCGTTCATTAGGTTTGTTATAAATCCAGAGTTTCCAGCACCTATTAAGTTTGGCATCGGAACGTTATGAGATACTTCACTTGAATTAATATCTCCGTACCTCAGAGAGCACGTTAGATTTCTCGGATCAACATCAAATATTTCTGCTTCTCTAAAGAAAAATGGTTTATTCATAATTATTTAAGACTCATTAGTAATCTTACTTTTGAAGAATCCATATCTAAAATTCCAATTTCTATTACCTTTTCGTAATCTCCACTTATTGCAGAGACAATATTTTGAATTAAATCATCCATCTCAAGCCATGTCGTTTGGGATGGCCCATCCTTTGGAAGAGAATCGTAGAATTTCGTAGTTAATGTGTCAAAATCCGTTATCTCGGACGAAACAACATCTGTTGCTGACCCAGATTTTGAAATTGAGCCGATTTTCTTCAGATCAATCGGAGAGAAGCATTTGAAGGTGGGGACCACTACGGTAGAGCCATCCTCTTCGCCTCTTTTCAAATTAACAACTTGTAATAATATTTGCTCTTTCGATACTTTTGTGACCGGAAGACTATTTGGAAGGAACATCGTATTTAATTCCTTATTCATTCCGGACCCAGCGTTTATATTAAAAACCGCCTGTGATGGTTGTAGAAAATCTGCAGCAAGATCATCACCAAGTGCCGAATTTAGTTTTTGTGATAGTATGACTGGATTTTGAAATAATCCAGATACTATTGATAATTTTTCTTTTATTTCGGTTATTTCAGATTCGCTAGTACTGTCATTGACAAATCCACGAATTAACAATATTCGTCCAGATGTTAAAAGACCATTTGATATATCCGTAACCATGTTATAAAATTTAACCATGTTGTTTTTATGACTAAGTAAATATTCTACGTTATCTTTTGTTATTTGTGGTGACTTTGGAAATGTCAAAGTACAGTCCGGCTGTAACGGATGATAGTTGTCATCACCAATTATTTTACGCTTAACAAAGTAACTGCCCTGCTTGAAAGTATCCTTCGAATATGATTGTCCTATTACGTCCATTGGCGTTGGCAGGTATGCACCAGGAGGATGGCCATATATTACAGATAAGTCAGTATCAAAAGATGAGCCTATAGAAAATCTCTGCCCAACAGAGCTAACATAAAAAAGAAGCCCTTTTGATGGAACATATACTGTATCTCCGGGCTGATAATATTCGTTTCCAGCAACTTGTATTGAGCCAGAAAAAATAGAAGTTCTTTGTATCGCCAAATGTTGAAGTGCCAATGGCTTCGCCTGCGTTTCTGCATCAGATATAAACGGTGCGTCATTTATTGGTTTGTGTTTATATCCATATTGTCTCCATAGATCGTAGTCGACAGCTCCCGCCCACAACGTTAGGTTCTCACCACCAGTCGTCTGTTTCATCTGCTGATCTATTATTGGTGTTGATCCAAAGATATCAATTCTCGTTACCTCTGGAGCGCGCTCGCTTATTTCGTAACTTTTTATTTGTTCATCATAAATTATGAATCTTTTTCCTGATCCTGGCCCAAGTAAATTTCTTGTATCATCATCTATCAGATGATCAAATAAGGAGCCTTTTGTGGCGCTTCCAGATAAGAAATCTCTTGTGGCATCTATCGTTCTTTTCGTATATTTTCCAACGTCATAAACTGCACCAGCTAATTTTGATGCAGTTGTTTTTGAACCAGCGCTATCTTGAAATATATTATCAACTCTATCTTGAACGTCTGGATCTTCCCAAAAATTTGTATTTTCTTCTGAAAATCCATCCGAAATGTCACTCTCTATACTGCTTAATTCGCTTTCTTTATCTTGATCTTTTTTAAGAACTACGATTAGGCTGTTTCTTTTTGATATCGATTGTTCTAAATCTTCAAATAATTTGTCTAGATTTTGTTCAACAATGCCGGTGTTGTATTTATCGTTAGATATTCCAACAAGTAGATCACTTGCAATAAATTCTCCATTTGCGCCACTCGTAGGAATTCCGGCCACCGGATTTATCCCTGATTGTTGTCTAAATGCAGAAATTATTAAATTAATCCCAGCGGCTATATCAGTAGCCGTTCCGACTGTCTTCCAAGAGCTTCCGGTGCCACCTTGATTATCGGAGCCAGATGAGGAGTTGGTTGAGATATTATTTTTATTTGGATTTATAAGAGATTCGAGTGTTTTGTCATAAATTGTCGAGTTGGAAGCCCCGCCGCTTGTTGTTCCGAATTCTCTAACAAGCTCATCGAAGTTACCAATTGAAGTCGTTATATCACCATCTAATATATCACCATCCTCGGTGGACCCGATGTCGAGATAGAAATAATTCGAATGAGTATCGCTAACCAAAACACTTCCGCCATTTAGATTTATAGAGGATGGATCTTTTGAATTCGCAGAAGCAGCGTCTCCAGTGAGTCCGGTTGAAATGCCAAAAAATGCTAATGATGACTTTCCAACGACTGGCACACCGGGTATCAATGATGAGTCCGGAAACCTTCCCATCATCATTGCGATGATTGCTATCCTAAGATTTAAAGAATGCAATTCCAGTTTGATAGACGAAATCCTATCCGTAAGCATGGTAAATAAAAAATCTGGGACTATTTTTCTTCCAGTAGTGCTCTGGTACTTTGACAAAGCACTTAAGACGGACAGCGGTGTTTTGTTGTATTGCGGAGGTCTTATTTCAAGGTGCCCTTGGGAATTGCAGAAAAATTCCATCATAGTGACTGATGCTGCGGTTTTGCAACGCTCATAAACATCCAAATAGGTTCCTTTGAATAGTTGAAATCCAGAAGTTTTAAGATTAAGAAGATAGGCTTTTATATCCGGATTTAAGTCATACTGATCTGATACAATAAGAAGATTCTGATCTCTATTTAGTTTGACATCCTCTATTCTTCTTGTTGTGGCTATTTTCATCATAGCACGAGTAAGATCGTGATCCGATTCTTCATTTCCATTTAGCTTTAGCGCTTTGTTTTGACCAAAGATATTGAAATTTGCATCAAGCAATGCTTCGGCATTTATTCCGTTGCCACCAAAGACACCATTATTTTTATAAGTCGCACCAATCTGGTCACCTATTGATAACTCGATAGATTTCCTTTCTTGTTCCAGCATAGATATGATATCATCGCTTCCACTATTTTTTAGAATCCTTATTTTTTTATTAATTTCATTTTTTCTTTTTCTTAAAATAGAAACTTTGCTCTTTGCATCTTCAAATGTAAACGAATCTCCGCTTAGGCGGTTAATCGTTCGATCCGACATCGTGATCAATCTAAACGGCTTAAAGTTTCCATAAAATGGATTTTGTTTTCTTATAGAATCCAGAGTAAATGATAGTGCGTCATTTGGGCTCATAGAATTTCCAACTCTTACAACATTCATGGCCTCTGCGGCAAGACGAGTGAATGTTTCCATATTATATGGTTGTCCGGTAACTAAAACACTAATTACGTTTGCAACGTCCAGATTCGCAACAACGCTATTTGTAACTGCAAACCCATAGTTTTGTCGTGACGATGGAGATAGAGAAGATGCAACAGATGCGTTATCACCAGTTGGTGAAAATGTAGATGTTACCGCTAGAACACCAGACCTCCATCTATAAATTAATCCTGACGGATGTTGTACAATTTGTGCTCCATACATAGAGCCTGGGCCAGAATACTGTCCTTGGTAAATATTTGTCTCATTAGCATTAACTCCAGTTAATAATCCAGATCCGAATGATAACAATCCTGATTTTAAAAGAATCTTATTTTCTGGCAATAAATCTAACTGAGAACTTCTATATTTGGTCGATGAAGATATCGTCTTGATATCATACGGAGTAAGCGGATCTTCCAATGGGGCCCTCGGATCCATAAGGGCTGGTTCTTCCATAAACCTAACTTCTGTAAGCCAACCCATATTGTCTTGACACGTTACTGATAATGTTGATTTTTCTGCCGAGTAATTTTCCGACAAACTCTTTACATACCCACCAAATACATGTTGCATTATAAAAGAATTGTTTGAATATTTTCTAATATTTTTATAAGATGAAGATGAAATATTTTGGTTAGTATAGAGTTTTCTCTCTGCCTCCAAGATAACATCGTCTATTTTAAAATAAGAATCATCTAATGCTGTACCAAATGAATCGCTGTTTATATCTGAATTATTTGTGACAGATTTATTTCCAGCAATAAATATATGAATGCCATCATTTACATTTATCATCCACTTACCAAGATAAAACGTTCTTAATCTATCACGAATATAATCAACGTCAATAGTCGGATCGAAATTACCAAGGCCGAAAACCTCAAATGCGGATGATACTATAAGTGTCGGATCGATATATTCGCCACCCATTCCAGCATAAGCAAGATCATTTAAAAGACCTAGCGTCCCATATAGTGATTCTTCTATTGCAGTCTCTACATCATCTTCTATAATGTTCATTATTCTGTGCGGATCAATGACACTGAATGATGCAGTTTTTGATCCAGAGTCAACTCCAACTGATGTGTTTATATTTGTAAAAGTACAAAGCTCAATTACTCCTGTTCCTGGGCCAGTTCCATAATTCTGGATATCATCTGGGTCGACTATCCAGGTGGTCTTTGTATTTGATGTTGAAAATGCGTTTCTTCTGACGATCTTTATGACGTCTTCAACTGATACTGCCATTCCGGCGGCGACGCCAAAACTACCAAGAATAGATAAGAAGTCGGTAGTTTGTGATGAGTTTGTTGTCTTCATATATTTTGAAGACGATATCAAATCTGCTAACAACGCAAAATTAAGATCGCCAGTTTCTTCATAAAAGTTATCCAACTTCGTCAAAGACTCATATGCTCTGAGCTGCGCAACCTTTAATGCAAATAGTGCTTTTGTAGCTCTAAGCAGCATTTTTTCTGTTTTGTCCATCCATCTCAAATCATTCGTTGCCTTAAACGTAGAGAATGCTTTTTTCTTTATCAAGATACTTGCAGTTGGGTTCATAGAGACTATTGCTCTATTTTTTGGTTTTATTTCCGAGATTCTATTTTGGTCAATAAAAACAGATACGCCTGACTCTACTAAGTAAAGGCCGGCCTCTCCATTTAGAATTTTGTCAAATGACCAGTTTATCTTATTTGCAGAATCTTTTGTAAACGATGAAAGCGACATTTGTAGTTAGTACTCCTAACAATCACTTTATTGTGGAGAATCTAGGAGCAAGATTACCAGTTTCTGCCGATGTACCGGACTGATCATCGGTTACTCTTGATACAGATTTTGCAATCTTTGTAGATTGTCTTGCGTTGATTATTGGAAACGAAAGATTATGGTCATCCGGACTATTTTTAACTGTCGGGCTTTTTTTAGGATGACCAGATTCATCTCTCGGGTTTGTGTGCCACGGCATAAAGTTACCTCTTTCGCCATATTCTTTCAGCGATCTAAACCTAAGAGTATAATCAAAATGTCCTGGGCTATCTGCAGTTTCTGATACAGACATTGACTCTATAAATCCGCGATAAACCTTTCCTTGAAAATGCATATCAAGAGATACGGCAAAGGCAGACAGTGTTGGTAGCAAATTTGTAGTTTTTGGCGCAGATACATCATTGCCAGCAATAGCACTTTTGAAGAAATCCATGGTTTCTCCGACGCCATTTACAAAATTTGTTATTGTTCCATCGAGCAAAACTTGGTCAAGGGCAGACAAGGAATCGAGTGTTGATGGTTTTGTTGCATTCGCCTGTTCTTCCGCTATTTGTTTTGCCAAGTCTCGTTGTCTTTTTAATAAAAGATTTTTGAATTGACGCTGTTCAGCTTTGTAAACAGAATGAAGTATATTTATAGCCTCGATACCACCGCTACCAGTGGTGCCTTGAATATTTATGCCGGTTATCTTTTCGCCCCAATACTGAATTACGAAACCTCCTATTGTCTGTGTTTCACTGATTATTTTCGAATAATCAGTTGTAAAAGATTTTGGATTTATATAAAGCGGAACTACATCTCTATCCGTAACGCCAAGGCTATCGAGTGATAATAAGCTGGTCGGAATTAAGAACTTTATTGTTTCTCGTTTAAACATAACTTCTCAAAACATATTGATAGATTATTATTTTGATCCTGATTTGCGAAAGGTAACGTTTCCTGGACTCGATCCGAGACCATCATAAGTTACGTTTGCCTCCATTCCTTGTGGCTGCGTAATTACGATATTTAGTGTGCCGCCAATCTGATTTGTGACACCTTGTGATCCTGTCGATTTCGATGTTCCGATCTGTGCCCCAGAATCTGGACCTTGTGTTGCCGGCGGAATAGATGCTGTTTTATCGGCCGAAGCTCTTGTCGAGGCATCTAGACCGACCAATGTTTTTATCAATTCATCACCAGCTTGCTCGTCGTATTTTATCACACCCTTGCTAATTTCTTTATCAAAAGATCTCAACTGTTTTGTCAGGCTATCTCCAGTTAACCCGGCGGCCTTCAGCTGCTGTGTAAATTGAAGTTTTAATATTTGAGCCTGATCCTGAAGCAGAATTACCGTCTTTTCCATACTTTGACTCATCTTTTCCTGCAAAGAAAATGTCTTATCATTGGCACTTAGCGTTTCTTGTATCTGCTTTTCTATACCTGCCGCCATTTCGTCATCACCAGCGTAGGTTGCCTCTTCAAGTTTTTCAAGATATTCAAGAACTCTGTTTTGAGTCATTGTATCACTTATGCCAAAAGTAGAACCGAGCATTTGCTGCTGCGTGTAAAACTTCGTCTGCAATTCTGGTGATTCGGCGGCTTTTTTAACCGTTATTATGTCGCTTCCAGTAAATGATTTGAGTGTGTCTCTCATTCCAGCAGACAGGGATCTCGCAAGTTCTGCTTGTGCGCCAGGAGTTTGATCCATCATCTTTGATTGCATTTGAATGCTTGGATTTAACACACCTCCACCAGTTCCGGTAGATAATCCACCCTTTAAAGATGTTATATATGCGAGCGCTGGGTTGTTGACTATATTTATTAATGATTTTGAAAACTCAGATGCCAGATCACCGGCTTGGGCTATTCCGAGTCCAACATCTTTGACAGACTCTGCAAAACCACGGAGTATTGGTCTTCCGAAATCCATCGTTGTTCCCATTCTCTGGAAACCACTAGATGCGCCATCAAGGGATTTTGTAACTTCATCAACTGTTAGCCCTGTGTCTCTAGCAATATCTTGTGATGCGGCCATAAGTTTCATGGAGTCATCCATGGATAATCCGCTCTTTCTTACCATTGCGGCTATCTTTGAATCATAATCAGCAATCGTCATACCCATTGCCTTGGCTTGAGCAGCCATAGCCTGTGCATAACTCATTTTTACGCCAAATACTTCTACTTTCTTCGAAAGATCATCAATAGAGATACCAGCAGTCTGTAGGGTCTTTATCGTTTCTTTTACATCATCAGATCCTATGTACAAACCATCTCTAGATAACTCTGAATTTGCCTTAATTATTTCACGATATGACCTTACAAATTTCTCAGATTCTTCAAATGTTGCGCCGATACTTCCAGCAATCCTAAATTGCTCTTGTCCGAAGCCTCTAAGTCCCTCATCGATACTATCATATCCATCCGCAACATTTGCAGCAATCGTAACTGCGCTAGTCAGCGCAGAGTTAATCGATTGAAATATTGATAAGTCTAGACCACCAGCGAGTTTTGAAAACGATCCAAACAAATCGCCTATTGCGCCAGAGGCACTTTTGCCCGCGGCCGCCATAGATTCTAGTATTTTACTATTTTTAAATCCAGCATTAGACAGAGAGTCAATTGCCGTAACGGCCTTCTCTGTGCCGGCCGCGAGTTGGACCGTTGCATCGGCTATAGTATTGTTGGCCATTTCACATATCTTCCTTAATTAGTTTATTCAAATTAATAGAGTTAAATATATTGTCGTCCATCTGATTTTTATTGCCAGCTTCTCGAATCTTTTTTATGGCCTCAATCAATGGATTGTTTTTAAAATCATTTGCCTTTGCAGACTCTACAAATTCTTCCGTTTCTTTTATGAAACCATCCTTTTGTGACTCTCTATATTGCCTCGCCTTAGAAACGCCCTCGCCGTTTGTAAAAGCAGCATGATATTCTAGAAAAGATAACATCTTTTCGAACTCTCTTTCTTTTTCACTAGCAATCATTATGCTGTACCACGCGAATTGTGCGGGAGTTATATCCGTAAAAATAGGATCATCGGCCTTACAATGCCAAGCCTTGCAAAGCTCCCACCTTATGTAATGGTTGGAGCTTTTTGCTATTTTTTTATATTTTCAGCCGTTAATAATTTTCCAGCTTCAGTTGTGATCTCGTCAAGTTCTGCAAATAGCTTATCATAAACAGATTGTTGCATGCTCTCAATGACAGAAATTCTCGCTTGAAAAGTGTCCTCTTCCAAATATGAGCTTAGGTTTCTTCCGTTAATCTTTTTTATAGATAATGCCAGAACACCTTTCTTGAAAAATAGAACTCTTTCGGCCTCGTTTAGCAGAAGAGAATACTTAAACACCTGCTCCTGCTCTTTTGCCGTTATTGTAGCCAAACTAAACGTAAACGTTCCAAGTATCACATCTTTTGTACTTGCCCCAAGAAATATAAGATCTTCGAGTCCGCGAAGACCCTCCGGAACAACATAATGTTCTTGCTCAGATTCACTATTCGCCGCTTCTGCGTCTGCAATTCTTTTTGCTATTAGTTCCGGGTCAAGATTTGGGCCACTCACGACCTTAGTTCTTGGTGACCCGATATCACTTGGCGTTGGTCGCGATGATACAACTTTGGTTTCTGGTTTCATTTAGATGTGCTCCAAAGTTATTATACAAATTAAAAAGAAATAAGCCACAGAAATCTGGTAGCTTATTTCTAAATCATTGTATTGTGTAGATTCTAACTGCCGTTCTAGAAGGTCGCCGAAATAATTCCGGGATAATCCAGAGCGCCTCGGCGGCCATTTGTTCCAGAGTCAGCGGCTATTTCGGCTACGTCAATTTGAGCGCCCGGAATTTGTCTTGTTCCGCCAACGCCTTGACTTAGTGCGATTGCCTCTCCGCCGCGGATTGTCGAGATATAAGTACAATCAATACCGGCCCTCTGCATTATGGTGTAGTCAGAGCTGGAATAAGTTAGAGTCAAGTTATTAAACCAACATTGATGGTATGTCGTTATGATTGCATCATTTCCAGTCCCAGTTGATTGATCAATAACTACTATATCAAACGATATTCTTTGTGACTGAAGATTTCTAAAGCCTCTGGAAAAGGCCTCTGGAAGTGAAAGCCCATCAAAGTACATTCTGTCAACAGATAATGATATTTTTGTGGCAGACTGTGGAACATATTCCACCGTTCCATCTGTGCCTATTTCGGTGACCTGTTTATTGGATCGACTTTGGGTCTCTCCGAATGATTGTACGGAACCGACGGGTTCATTCTCTACCATAATTATGATCTGGGTAGAGAGTGAACTCTTTGTTGTTGAATCTAGGTTGCTTCCCGTGCGTGGATAAGACGCCATATAAACTCCATAATAACTTCTAGTGAATTAATTAATATAAATAGAAAACCTACCTAGAAACCTTCCACTCATTTTTAATTAAACTATTAGTATATCTTTTCGATTTTTGATCTAAGCGATCACAGATTGCAGTATTACCTATGTTTAAAAATTTTGCAGTCTCTTTGACATTTGGAAAGGTCAATTCTTCTTGCGTAATCATGCTCTTAATATGTACCGGCGGCACGTTATGTGCCACTTTCATTTTCAACCTTGTTTCTTCTGGATGTTTTTTGCCGAAGAAATGATTATTCTCTCCATTCATAATATCTCTTTTTGCAAGACTCATCTTAAGTCTAGTTTCAGCTGAGAAATCTTTTCCATAGTTTGGATTATCCTTACCACACATAGTAGGCGGCTTAATGGCAAATGGATTTATATTATAATATTGTTCCATAGTTTCGTTGAAAGAAAATATTTTATCTAAGTATTGCTGTTCTAGCAAAAGACAATTATCTCTTTCACAGTACTCTACTACTCGAAACTCAAAGTTGTCTATGCCATATTTATCAAAGGACCGCTGCAAATACCTATTTTCATGTTTGCCTTTTTTAAGACTATTGAAATGATCATATTTTCTTTTTCTGAAATTTATAGAAGAGCCGAGATATTTCTTATTATCTTGTAAATTAACTATTACATATATTCCACTTTGGTCTTTTGCCAAATTATCTTTTGTATTCATTTATTTCTAATTTTCAAATAATATAGGTTTAATCCAGGTTAAACTATGCCAACTTCCAAATCCAGGAAAATATAGTTGATTGGATACGAGGGCGTGAAGGAAAGGTAAACATTCCACTGCCTCGGATCGACTTTGTCTCTCTCAACTCTTATACTCTTGAAACTCGTAATAAGTCCTTGTGAAACCAACGCACTCATTATCGTCTTGACCTTAGCAGTCATGACGCCTTGAGTATTTGCGTCTTCCACTGTGCCAACAAATGATCTCAAAGAATCTCTGAGTACTTTCTTAACCCTGTCGCGAATAAATACAATGGAGATCTCTTCATCTTCCACAAACCCGGATTGACTAGTTGTCCTACCGGCAAGAACCTTACCACCGCCGGTTATTGGCTGAACAACTGTCGCACCTTCTCCACCTAGTTTATCTAGTGTTAGTTTTCTAAATATACGACTTCTTTCAATTGAGAATCCGGTGAGTTCTTTGAATGTAAGTGGTACGGCGACATTCTGGGATGCCGATAGATATCCGGCCGCAGCGGTTGCAATATAAAATCCGTTTACAAAGCTATTTGTTCCAGACACATTTCTTATAATTCTATCTGGATAGAAGTAAACAGCACGAATGCTATTGAAATTATCTGATAGTTTGTAGTTGACGAGATCTTCGGTATCTCCATCGAGAACCTCTGATGCCTCATCGCCCTGCAAGCCCTCTAGGACGCCCACATCTTCTATCGCAACTTCGTCCGTCCCAAGAAGCGCAGCGGTCGTAAGGCCACTCATTGCGCCTATTAGGGCCACTCTTTCTTTCTGGTTGGCGATCGTGCTCATGTTTTCGCAATGAGAAACTGCCGCTCTAAAAATACCGGAAATATTCTGAGTTGGAAGCGGAATTACCATTTGACATTCACCAGCTTCAAGCGCTTCAAACGCATCAAACCAGTTTGTGTCAAAGAAGTCTGCGTCTTTTTCATCTATGTAAGTAACTCTTAACCCATCCCCAGGTTTGATTGTTTTGCTGGCAATAAGATCTCTGTGTAACAATATCTTGGCGGCTACATCAGTAGTATTGGAAGAATCTTTGACGAAGAAAACAACATCGGCCGCATCAGTCACAACTGAATCGTCATTTACCGATTTTACCAATACCGTACTATCGTTTATTACTTCGAGTATTTCCAACTCTACAGTTTTGGTAGCAAGTACGCCGAATAGCTGATCACTTATTGCGGTGGTCGTTGTGAATGCGTTATCATCATCATCTTCTATTGACTGCAATACAATTGTTCTTCCGACATCTGCACCATCAAAATCTATATCTAGCGTTGTGAAATATCCAGTCGATGCAGTTATTGTTGCGCCGAATCCAGATCCTGTAATCTGGACATCGGTGTTAACAACGGTATATGAATAGGAATACTGTGAGCTACTTATGAATGTGCTCTGAGAAGATTCAGACTCAAATTGTGAGTTATAAAAATCGACCTTGTTTGGGAAGATTTGTGTCTCAACACCACTTCTTTTGATGAAGAAGTTTATGCCCGTATCGCCGTCTGGCTTTCCGACACCAAGCCCAGATACTGGCATTGGGATTATAAACGAAAGATCGTCAATCTGACAATCTGCGGATACTCCACCGCAAGCTGGGAAACCACCTCTATTTCTGGAATCTTTCTCTTCGTAAAGAACAACCGACGAACGCCTTGGAACGGCCGGCTTGCATTGGAGTGTGAGAATTCCTGGCGCACCATTCTCGAATGCCATTTGCGCGCCGAGAGATAGTGTGTTTGTTAGGCTTGGAGTTCCATGCTTTAAAAACAAATCGTTTGCACTTTCAAAGAATTCAATATCGTTTATAGTTGCCTCTGGGATATATTTCGCTTCGAGGCGGTCGCCTTTCTTTAGGATTCTTGACTTTACATCAATAAAGAATTTATCACCAACAGCAAAAGTAATATCTGGTCCACTGGTATCTGATGTGGCCAAACCCTCTCTTATTCCAAATATAATTATTCCATTTGTCTCAAGGAGGCTGAATGTGACATTTTCTCCAGTGTCAGCAATGCCAGGGGTAGTACCAGCAGACAGTTCTGGATATGCAGATGTCGTATCTCCAAGGAGATAAACGCGAACTCTTCTTGATGAATTTACAGACTTTATTACATAGTATCCCGGCGCTGGGCCATCACAAATAAGCAATACCTTGCCAATATCCCTGCTTGTAAAATATCCCTCCGAAGTCGGAACGCCGTCCGAATCGTGTGCCACGCTAACATTATCTATAAATATATCTGAAGCGCGAACAGACCACGATACATCTGCAAGCAAAGAATCCAAAGTATCTGTTTCCAAAACGATGGTTGTCTTTCCGGTCGAGCTACTATATGATAGAGAGCTAATTTGGATACCATCGGCAGGGGTATAACCATCATCGGTTATGCACAGATAATCTCCCGCAAGAACTTGCCCAGGCGATACTAGGTCCGCATCAACCTGAAATCTATTCGTTGTAGTTGATGACGAATCTTCTGCCGAATCATAATCCGCAGACCCAAGACCATACACCGAATCATCTGCTACAACATATGAATCGGAACAAATATCATTTGTTCCCGGTATTGCTCCGCCGGTTCTATTAAACATAACCGGATTTGTTCCGTGAAATAGTATTGGTTGACCAGATGAATCCTTTATTTGTCCAGATACAGCTCCCGATACAGTGAATGTTGATAATCCAGAGATCGGATTGCCGGAAGAATCCCTTATTACAGAGACACAACGAATTGTCCATCTTTCTGGGGGTGCATCAGTATCTACGAGTGATATAAGATCATAGTCACCACAAGTTGTGTCTACTATTGTTCCGTTTCCAACGTTCGATGCCGACGCAGAGTATTTCTTTCCATCTTGGTCACCAATTGAGGCTCCCTGAAGTTCTATACAGCCGGAATCGATATCTATTCTATAATCAAATTTGCTCGAAAAAGATGCGGAATCAATTTCATCTTCGGTTCCGTATAACTCCGTTCCGTTCAGATATAACTTTGTTCTACCTGAGATTATCGGATTTTCTGCAAGCTGGAAATATTTGCTATCGCCATTCTCAGTCGGGCTACATGTAGAAGATCCGTCTTGACCACCACCAGCTGCCGACTCGATAATGACCTCTTCCTTGAGTCCCTCGCCCATGATACATGCTATACGAAGACCACCGGGAATAGAGACGCCTCTTGTTATAACTCTATCTCTAGCAAAAGTACCGGGCTGCACATAGCCGCTTATTCCAGGAATGTTAGCCATAATTAAAAACCTCCAAGTGTAAAACTAACAGACAAAATAAAATTAGTAGGAATGGTCAAATTCTTGTTAACTCCAAAATGTCATTATATCTTAATATAGCAGAATTAGCAGAACCATCGTCACCTGTCGCCTCAGTTCTGACAGAATCAAAATAAAACATTATTTTCTCTATAATATTTTCAATTGGCACCTCGACCCTCCATTCGGATAAGCATCTAAGACTTATGTTTTGGGAATAAACGTAATCATTTGCATATGGCTCCGATGACTCTGCGCCTATCGAAAGTCCTTGAATAAATAGTCCGGAGGCCCTAAGATCATTCCATAACACATGCTGAACTGCGATTGATATTATATCAGTCAGCTCCTGAAGCTCGGAAGAACTCTCACAATAAATGCCGATATCTATATTTATTTCCCACCTACCAGCATATACTTTGTGTGTTGGCGTTGATATTTTTCTTCTGCCGCCAAAAGTGTCCTCAACATAATCGGTACGGTACTTAAATGTTCCATCTTGATTAAATGATGTAGGTTTATATGAGCCACCACCGTGCTTTATTGTTATTGCCGGGAAAAACTTAGTATCGTACCGATATATGTCGGATATCAATATCTTTGTGGAATCTTCGCTATCAAGCGATAGTCCAGTCAGATCTGGTGTTAATGGGAATCCATACTGGTCATCTCTGTATGTAAACACAGAATCAACTCTAAACAAGTCACGTAAATATTGAATTAATAAGTTTTTCGGCTGAACAATAGCTACATTCTGAACAATGTAATTGTTCGCAAAGAAATCAGAGAAAACTCGATGATCTCTATTTGCTCCTGTTCCCGTTAGTGCCTGCTCCATTATCGGCATTTTCTTGTGCCCTCATAGTTGGCGGAAGATATACATAGTTTTCTATATTTAGGGAATGATCGCAAAAATTTTTTATCTCTGAAATAATTTTATCAGCATATTGTTTCTCATTTATATTTGAATTATTAATAGTTATTATCTTTTTATACGTGAGCTCTATCGTAGAAAGATCTTCATCTTTTTTTAATAACGAAGAACTTGTAAACTCTATATTCTTAGAGTCATCTATTACAGATACCTTATTATCTCTGAATAAGGTTTTTATATGATCTAGTACACATGGTAGAAGGTATTTTTTAATACGCTCAATATTCGTATTTTTCTTGGTGACCTTAATTATTAACATCAAACTATCTCGAATGTTTTTGTAGCTGGGAATAACTCAAATTGTTTATTTATTGTCTTTAGCTTGGGATGAATCATCTCTATGGAATATTTACCAACAGGTAGGCGGCAATCCCAATACCCGTTGTTGTCTGTGACAATATTTCTTACCAGATCATTTGATGCGTCAAATATATTTACGGTCATTCCATCTACAGATTTCCCAGACGCTGTTTTTACATTGCTAAAAACTTTTATATTACCAATCGTTAATTTTTGAGATTTTTGCCTTGATATGACTGACGAAGTACCGACTAGCCCCGGGGTTGCAGTCGGAAGGACAGGCGATGGTGTGTCTACAATATCTGATGTGATTACATCATTTTGTCTTGCTTTATTCATTTTTGAATTAAGAATCTTTAAATTTGTATCAAGAACGTCTATTTTATTTTCAAGTTTTCTCAAGATTGATGGAAGCTCAAGAATAATCTCAAGAGCAGTTTTTTCTTCACCGGCCATTGTTCCTCTAGGTTGTGCGAACTATGTTTGATGCTTCAATCATACTCCCAACGGTTGCGTATTGTGTTGACGAAAATGAAGATCTCAATATTGTTGCAGTCTCGGCTGACGCTCCCGGCGCAACCTCGGTGCATATATTTGACGTACAAATTATATCTTTCACAACTAATGCACTCGGAGTCGGCACTCCGACTTGGTTTGAAAATTCTATTGCTATATTTTCAGAGCCATATCCACTGTGATAAGCACCGATCCTTCTCATATGATTTGATGTTACAAAGATAAGCGAGGTATTGCCAGGAGTTTCTGCGCCACTAGCTGTGTTTATTCTTCCTGAAAATATAAAATACTCTTTGATAGTATTATCAGACGTTCTTTCTGGTGCACCAGTAGCAAAGATATTATCAAATACAAACGATGAATTGCTATCGGCATCATTTCCTTGAAACAAGCAAAAACAAGTCGAAGAATTTGTTGTAAGCTCAGGAGAATAGTAGCTTAAATTCTTTATTGTAACACCATGATCAAAGTATGTGTAAAAATCAGTCGCCTTGCCTGTTGATGGACCATCGCCTATTATAAAGATTGCTGTAAGCGGATCTGGAACAACGCTTCCGTTGAGTGTGAATAATCTGGCACAATCAGATATATCATCGCCCCTTTTTAACACGGTCGATCTGCCGACGCCACTTATCGTTATATCTTCATTAATTATTATCGGAGAATTAACCGTATACTCCCCCTCTCTTATAAGAACTGAAGGACAGTATATCGGCGTAGATACATCTTTACCATAATTAACATCGTAAAACAAAGAACAATAATCAACTGCGGCCTGTATCGTTGTAAAGTGGCCCAAGTTAGTCGATTTCGCAACAATTATATTGTGCGTTATTTTTCTGTCAAGATCGTTGATGAAAAATCTAAGATCTTTTAAAACAGAACCGCTTGTTAGATACCCGAGATGCGCAACTCCTCTTTGTAGAAATGGAGATACATACTGAGATATTGGTCCACCAGTAATCGAATGCTGTATTTCCAGTGTGCCATATTCGTTTAAGCAAAGGTACGCCAGAACGATATTATATGTTTTGAATCCCGTTATTCCGGCAAACTCTTTTCTGGAACCAGATGCGAAATATGTTCCAGCAGAAACATCTATGAGTAGGTAACTTCCGTTCGCATCAGATCCGGATGATAGGATCGTAGCCTCACATCCTGACACGATTCCAGACGATCTAATGTCGTTCCTTGGTCCCTCTATATATTTTTCTACAAACGCCGGGCATATTTGTTCTATATCTATCGAGCCAAAATTTCTCTTATCAATAATTGATGGTATTCCGCCGCTTCCGAGCGTTCCGAATATTCTTCCTACAGCATTTGAGAACAGGCACCTTGATAGCCACAAGTTGTCTGAGGAAACTTCATAATTACCATATATAGTGCATTGTAAGTTCGATGTCGGAACAGCTGTTGCGATAACCCGTATTGTTACGAATGCACCACCATCAGGCGATCTTATTTTATAAAGATTATTGTTTTCATAAGATGACAGTGTATTGGCCACATATGTTTGTTCTCCAGTGTTTCCATCTATATCCTCTAAATAAGCAATACCAAGCGATGTTATTTTTAAAAAATATTGTTCATCGCTTAGTATGAAGTTTTTTGATATGTCCACTATTGCTGCAAAAAATCCAGTAGAGTATAATGTATTAGATATCTCTAATCTTTTGGAATAAAATATATCAGAATCTTGGTTGGCAAATACATCTATTAGCATCAGCCCTGATGCATCATCTATTTCTTCGAAATTTAATTCTGAAACAGGAGCAGAGCTTCGTATCACGAGAACTGATGACGTAGATGATAGAGATCCGGAAAATACAAATGTAGATGGTGCATCGAGCAATATTTCTGCTTCAGATACAGAAGATATTGCGAATAGCCCATCATCAACAACTTCTGATGATCCGGTTATAACGACAAAATCGCCAGGTCTTATATCATTAGTCAAAAAAGACTCATCTGATGAAATTATTTTTGGAGATCCAGACCCTAAAGATACTTCTGTTTTTGAGAAAATTATAGTTCTTTGAAAGCTTTTGAACAATCCGCCATTTATAAATGTTGAATTCCCAAAAGAACCCTGAATTTTTTCGCCAATAACATGCGACAAACCGAGTGTATCCGTTCCATCATTTGTATCTGCTGCAGATATTATGATAGTTCTGTTTTTTATATCTCCGGAGAAGTTCGGAATTACGTGCGATATTGAAAATTCATAACTACTTGTCGTCCTTATTTTGTATGCAAAAACAGCAATGTGATTTTCTGCAAACGCCTCATTGATCTTGTCAACGATCGACTCAACGGATTGCTTTGTTGTTAGTGTGCTATTAAAACAAGATATATTTATCGGATCGTAGTCATCTATCGTTATTTTGAACGAATCATTTGTTGCAGACAATAGATCTGGCCTTACTCCAAATGATGTAATGTTCGCTCCGTTTGGATTTGCAACAACAACATCTGGTGTATTCGAAAAATTATTCCTCAATCTATATGATGAGTTTAGACCGTTTGGATTTAAATTTGAGAAGTTATTTTTCGACACAGTGCCAATGGCAATACCGACCGAGTCACTATATAGTTTGCCATAAATAATCAGTTCAGTTAGTCCGGTACTTCCATCTGTTATTACCTCAGATATATAGAAGTCTTTGTTGTCCAAATCATCCGTTGCACCGGATATTGTCAGTATATCAAACCTTGAAATGCCCTTATTAAACTGTGGTGTAGAATCAAACAGTATCGATGCCGTTGATTCGCTGGAGGCTGAGAACGACACCTTTGTTTCTGAAACTAAAATCTCACCAAGCGATGTACTAGAAAAAGAATCATAAGTCTTTCCAAATCTTGATATTCCATTTTTTGTTAAGTATAGTAAGTTGTTTTTTATTGCAGAGGCATTTCCATCCGCAATTTCTTCTATTGCACCCTGAACAGATTGCGAATCTATAACCGAAGAAACATCCGAATTGTCAAAAAATATTTGATCGGCAGAGTGTGAATTATTATCTGAATTTATACTGATACCAGTATAGTTGAAGTGCTTCTCAACTATTGCTGCCAATACATTCTGCAGCGTGTCTGCTTCGATTGTTTTCATACCGATAGACGAGCTAGTATTTTCCACTGATTCAACTGTCACAGCCTTTGCAAGATGCCTATTCAACGCAGCGGTGTTTACATGTGCCGTAAGTATGGCGGATAATTGTTCTATTTGCGACTGTATTTCACTTATAAGTAATGCAACAGATGAAATCTCGGACTGAAGCACATTTGTTGGGAAATTAAGTCTTAGTTTGCTTTCTTTTATTGCTGCGACTTCGGAAATTTGATCATCAAATATTGGTCCGCTTATTATTCCGGCCCTATCTATTGCTTCTGGCAACAAATTTCCGGAAGAATCTAACGACTGCGATACCCTTGAAGATACGGTCTGGCCAACTTCGCCCTGTGGGTTTATTCCTAGGGTTTTTTCTATCTGAATTATAGCGGAACGTAATGAATTGAAAACATCTGATGATATTTCCGTTATGTTATCTCTAACTATTGGTAACTCTGCCGGAGTATCGATTTGATTTGGATATTTTGTTTTCATTTTAGTTTATTCCGAATAGTTCAAACAAATTGTCGGCGCCGTACGTCAGAATAACCCTGGTATATGATTCCGTTGCACCAGAAAGGTTTTTTATAGATATAATATGTGAATAGTCGCCGTCCGGAGTATACTCATTATCCAGGTTAAAATAAGCATAAGATGCATTTCTCGTTATTGTGCCAGAAGTATATATTGTTGTCCCACTATCTGATAATTGAGAAAAATATTTTATAGATATAGACAAAGTAGACGAACCACTTGTTCCACCGATTACTCTAATTGATGTAATGGTTTGTCCCATCGCTATATCCACCGGAACAGATACAAACTCATTTGTAAGAACATTAACATATGGTGCTGTAAATACACCACCAACAGCACTGCTCGTTATTCTTTCTGTGCCAACTATTCTGCTATATGTAAACGGGTCAATTGCCTCATAATTATAGTTTGACGTATATTGATATATGATCTGACCTTGGTATAGCCAATATGATTTCTTATATGTTTTTGTTGCACCAAATAAATAATTATCAAGAGTTTGGACCGATCCAGCAATAAGATCTTCTGGAACGAGCAAGCTGCAAGATACACGATCTATTTTGTGTACTGAGCTTCCTGATACTATCGTATTTCCGAGTGACCATATGTTATTACCAGATGGAAAATAATCAGTATCTGATAGTTCTGGATTTGAAACACCTTGAGGACGATCAGTTTCATTGTCTTCGACAAATATATGTTTGTAATTCAGCGGCGTTGTGAGTGCAGCCGGATTAAACATTATACATCCGTCATTCTGAAATACGCAACCCTTTATAGATACATTACCCTTGTATGATACATCGTCACTTGTTTCAAAGAATCGGATATCTCTATAGAATGATGTTTTTGTGTCTTCGGCGTCTTCAAATGAAAATATAATATTTTCTATATTTACTTTGAATAAGTAATTATCAGAGGCGCCAAAGTAATTAACCAGATCTATCAAGGATATGCCGGACTCTTTCATTTTAAAGTTTGATAACGTTATTCTTCCTGAAGAAAACGTGTCATGTGGAGTTGTTGTTAGTGCTCCATCATTATTAAATTCGGCACCAGGTATAATTATTGCTCCAGTTAAAATTCTATCTCCATCAGAGGCTGAAAGGTTATATACTATTTCTATAATCGTAGACGAACCCTCTCCGATAATTGATACTGGAAAATCTATAAATATGCCGTTTCTTATAAGGTTATTATAAAATATTTGTTTCTCGGCCGTTGCTGTAGCCCCAACCACTTGTGATAGCCACCCCAAATAAGTTCTCGTTGTCGTATCTGTCATCGAAACAGTATGTGTTCCGGCCTTTAATTTTATCTCCGGTACCCCTGCGCTCGCATAGATTTGCGAAAATCTTTTCGCATATCTTATGGCCTTAACAATATCTGTAAAGTGTCCCATGTCTTTTTGCGGACTAACAGTTATTGAATTCAAAATTCTCGTATCAAGGTTACCAACAAATAACCTCTGATCGATCATATCGAACGAAGCACCATCATTTTCTATTGTATACAAAAGAAGTGTTTTTTCTTCTTCCCACGGATATGCGCAGTTAGGATCAGGGGTCGCAAATACTATATTTCCGTTTGAATCTATTCCAACATATAGCTTATCATAAACAGAGGAGTCTATTCCGGTGTTAATATTGTCTGATCCGAAAATTTCAAATCTTTTTCCATCAACATAGCATACGCCAGACGATATTGATACGGTATATATTCCGGATGCGTAGCCATCCAAACCAGATACATCCGTTACTTCTAGTCCGAAAATTACACCAGAACTTCTGAGTTCGGAAATTGGGCGTTCGGATAATACGCTCGTTATCGATGACGCAATATCTTTTATACCTATAGTTCCAGTGCTTGGCGTTTGCAAAAACAATGCGCCATTTGTGCCACCATCAAACTTGCCGATAAAATTAGAATAAACAACTTTTGCGATCAGTAAATTATTTTCGTCATTTATAGATTCTGATGGATAAATTGTTGTAGATAATGTGCCGCCAAGTGCCGCAACATAATTATATAATGACGATTTATCTTGTACGAATATATCGCATGAAAAATTGCCAATATTTGATTTCAAATTGATATAGCTGAAATTTCCAACAACCTTTTTTATATCACTACTTTCATCTAGGAAAATATTTACACAACCGTCAGTCGTATTTTCAAAATTGATCTCTACAGATGTCGAACTTCCGGGGTTGTTAAATTCAACGACTGAATAAATCGATTTATCAATATAGACAGCCGATTCTTGCTCTAGGACGAGGTTTGTATTTATAAATCTATTTTTATCAACAAATATTTCTAACAAAGAAGACCCAATGTCTGCTGTGACATTTGAAAATTCTAAAGAGTTCACAAGAGCCGATGATTCATATATGATGAGCCTGACAGTATTTTCTATTGTTGCTGAAAACCCAGATGGCAGCTGCCTTGATGACAGCGTTAAAAACGACTCAGTTACTGCGGTTATTTCATATGAATTTACATCAGTATCTAATATATTTAAAATATCGCCAATTTTAACTCCAGAGGTTATAAAATTAATATCAGATGTTCCAGAGCTTACGGTTCTTGTGCTTCCAAGAATTTCAAATCCAGTGGCATCTACCTTCTTTAGAAGTCCGGTAAAGCGCTGTCCACCTATATAATATGATGTTCCGATCTGCCCATATATTATTTTTGACTCATATCCGGATAATCCAAGCGAATCTATCGAATCATCGCTCCTTGTTATTTCTATACTGAGATCATTAACATCAGCCGAAGAAATATTTGCAGCAATGACAAGTTCTGTTCCTCCGCCCTCAAGAACTTTCCTATATGCCAAGATTGGAAGCGACAGCGAATCGACGGTTTCATTTATGGCCTTTATTATTGACTCGACAGATTGTGTGGATATTGCAGAATTATAAACATCAAAAGAATACGATGTTCCGTTAATTTTTATTCCAAAGTATCTGTTACTTGACGTAATCTCTGCTGGTTTTATTCCGGAGGAGATCACAAAGACAGCGTCAGGATTTATTATCTGTATAGTATCCGACGAACTAAGCCCATATTTCTCTCTACCGGAAGCTATGAGCCCAATAGAATTGTATTCCCTATGTCTTTTTAAGAATGCAGTTGTTGAAACTGATAGCATGTTCTCTTTGAATGTTCCAAAGAGAAAAAATCCAACTATATTTTCTATTGCATCGTCATATTGGATCTGATATACTTGATATTCTGTTTTTTCGCCAGATACAGTCAGCTCAATCATATCGCCAATGCCAAATGATATCGGCTTTTCAAATGGTGTATCCAGTGTTACTTCGAAATACGGTTTACTTCCAAGATTCTCAAATACAGAGGATGTCTCATTTTCAAATATTAATGTGCCATACTCTGCATTCGAAACATCTGTGATATATCCTGCGCGCGATACACCATTCGAATGCAACAGATCTTGGTGTTCCACTACCCCGGAGTTTACAAGTATTGCGATATCTTCTATCGCACCCTGAACATCGCTACTTTCTACGTTTGAAGCTTGTGAATTATCAAAAAATATCTGACTGGCGCCGTGTGAATTGTTAGTATCGGATATGCTTGTTCCATCATAATTTATATGTGAAGAAAATATCGCACCTATAACGTCCTGAACATTTGATATACCAACATCTCTTAGGCCAGATGACGACTCTGTGTTGGCTATTGCGATTGTTGATATTGATGATGCCTTATGTCTTCCGGAAGCATCCGGACTAACATGCGCCGATAATTTTGCTGACAGCTCCTCTATTTGTGATTGAATCTCGTCTATAAGTGACGCAACAGATGAAATCTCAGCTTGCAAAACATTTGTTGGAAAATTAAGTCTTAGTTTGCTTTCTTTTATTGCTGCGACTTCTGATACTTGGTCATCAAATATCGGGCCGCTTATTATTCCAACACGATCAAGCGCTTCTGGCAACAAATTGCCCGACGAATCGATTGAACGAGATATTCTACTACCAACAGTTTCTCCGACTGCACCTTGCGGGTTTATCCCGAGCGTCTTCTCTATTTGAATGATTGCGGAGCGTAACGAATTAATTGCATCAGAACCTATTTCAAAGATATTATCTCTTACTATTGGCAGCTCTACTGGCGTATCTATTTGATTTGGATATTTTGTTTTTGACATTACCTATTCTTTTAATAGTGGCATATTTTGATCAAACAATAACTTGTGGAATTTTTACCATATCTCTCTTTTTTATACCGGTGATTGCATCGAGAAATAACCCCTTATCAACAAGGATGGTCGGAGCAAGTTTCGCCAACTTGTATAATCCAATAATCTTGCTAATACGTATTTTCTTATCACTATAGTTCAAACGGCACCTGATATATTATATCTGTTTTATCTAATCTTATTGTTGAAAGCTTCTGTCTACCATATTTGTTAAACAAGAATCGCTCTCTATTTACATTTAGTATCTCATAAATATATTCTATATCACCGGTAAAGTCAAATCGTATGATAACATCTCTATCTTTCACTATTGGCTTAAATAGAGCCATTGCCGGCGGTTGAAATTCTTGCGACAAATGTGAATGATCTCCGAGTTTCAAATCCTCCGTTGCTTCATAAAATCTAATCATAACCCTTTGATCAGCCCTTCTTAGGTTAAATATTTGTTCATATCCGCCAATATATCCGGTTCCATAACAAAACTTGCAACTTCTTATTTTCGGATGTTGTCTTTTTAGCGTAACACAAGTACAGGTTTCTCCAGACCAAAGCCTCCTGAGGAGCACACATTTTTCTCCTACATTTTCCATCAACTCTTCTTCTCTATCCATAGCTCTTTGAAAAATATCTATGCCGCGAAATCCATTATAATCTCCGCCGAGATAACTGCCGCAATCATTTTTGTTGTTTAAAACTTGCCACGGTAATGGTTGGTGATAACCGCAGTGGTCAAGACCGTCGTGTTCTAGTTTCTCAAAATCTGAAAAATTAGGAACTATAAAGCCTATCGAATTATTCTCTCTGCCTGTTTTAAGAGTTGGCTCCTGAAATGATGCCGTACCATATACTATGATATTGTTATCATCCTGACATAACAAAAATAATTTAACAACTGCCCCGATATCATGATATGCTGGATCGGTATTATTAAGTCCTCTGCCACCAGAAGGTATAATAAACTTATTTTCGGCACTATTTATTGCATTATATTTTATCACCTCGCTATCTACTAATAGAAATCCCTTCTCTGGATATCCGGAGGTAGAAAGTACGCTTATTGACGCTCCATCTAGATCTAAAATACCAGAAAGACTAGTTTCATCGGGCACCAAAAAAATGCCCGGACTATTCTCTGTCATACCGGATGTATCAATACTGTCTCTGTATGATTCCATAGCTCTTGCGGCAAAATAATATCCGGTACCAAGATCGAATCCGTCAAGCGTAGCTGTCAATACATCGCCATCTGTCATATATTTCGGCATAGAATCAAATATATCGAGCCTGGTTTTTGAATAATAGATAAGTGTGCGAATATCGCTACCATAATATCGAGATATTGGCGTAGACCAAGAAATATCTATATCAGAGCCGTTTCCATCATCAGTTACATCTTTTATTCCTTGGAAAAATCCAACAAACCCGCCCTGCGGAAATACCGATGGCAACACAACTCCGGTGTATTTGACCGAAAACGGAATAACTTCATTGAGTTTATTTCCATCAGCATCCTCAATACGAATTCTTAGTTCATAATTGCCATCTCTTATAAATTCCTCCGGATCTATAGTTATTTCTAGTTTGCTACCAGAATCAACGACCGTGCTTTGGTCACCAACAAATGGCGATATGAATGCATTAGAATAATAAACATTAGCGTTGTTTAAGGTTACAACCAATGTTCCCGGGCTTAAATCATTAACATCATTTCTTATGTCGAAATATAATTTTTGTGGAACGACAATTATATCGTCTTTTTGTATACTAGAAGAAAAGATATACGGCTTGTTGCCAACCATTTTAAAAGAATAATTAAAGTTATAATATTTGTCAGCTATATCTTGTATTTGAATTCGCACCTCAAGGGTTGAATTTTCCAAAAATTCAACCTCAGGGTCTATTACGATTCCAATGAGATTTTCTTCGATATTTATTTCCGAATATTCACCATCATAACTAGCTGTAAAGCTGCCACCTTCTATCGCCCTTACTCCCGATAGCTCAACTATCAGTGTTGATGAATTCATTCCGATTTCCAACTCATCAAGCAGCGAAAACTCAACAAGCGAACTTGTTAGATTTCTGCTTGATCCAGCCGCCGGGCTAACGCCTGTAATCGTTATCATAACACCTCACATGGCGCTTAAATATTAATAGGCTAGTCGTCTAGCTTGTTCATTAGCTCTCTTTTCTTTATATCACGCTTGCTTTTTGGAATATCGTGATATGATAATAAATCATTTACATAATCATTTGCTTTCTCACCAGACCTTTCCTTAGCATCAAATTTTATCTGATATTGAAAGGCTTCGAGTTCTTCTGGTCTATTTAGATAATCCTTTTTATTTTTATCTTGTTTCTTTCCTTCATTTTCCATATGCTGAAAACAATGTGCCAACTCGTGAATTAAATATCTTGCCATTATCTCAAACTTCTCGTCAACAAGCGATGTGTTTAGGAATACTTTGGCATTTATTGTTTTTGCAGTGACATCTATTTCGCTTGTGAATACAACCGGTATTCCATCAAGAATAGATACGTCTTGTTCGTACTCATCACATAACTCCTTAAATATATTGTTTGATTTTAAGAAATCCTTTAAATCTGCAACAATTTTCGTTCTTGCCATAAGTTTTTTCTTCTTTTTCTTTGCCGCAAATACTTCTATCATATTAGTTTTCGCTCTTTTGCTCGGATATGTATAGTTCTGCAATAAAAAGACTTTGATTTAGTGCGGCAATTCTTTCGTTTGCCTTAGAGATTGCGTGAGTTAGCCCGGAAATCTCTAGCCTAATCTCCTCTGGTGTTTTTGGTGTTTTTATTCCAATATATTTAATTTCGCATGATTCTGGTTTTGTCATTTTTATCATTTCCAGTTGGAGTTACTGACATGGCGGCATTAATATGTTTTTGCCCGGTATCACTAATTATTGCAACAACTCTAGATATGCTACCACGAATATCTTTGCATTTCTTTTTTAGCTCACTAATTTCTTCATTGCTTGCGATCATTTCATCACTCATGATATTTTCCCCCGCTATTCGTTATGAAAAATTCTAGTTTTCTTAGCGCCTGCAACGTATCTGATGCCATACTATAATAATCAGATAATAGCTCTTTTAAATCTTCTATTCTATCTTTTTCTGATTTAAGTACCTTTTCTTCTAATTCTAATGCGTTGTTTAATAATTGTCTTTTTTCTTCTTGTAGTAAAATTACTGTACCCTGAAGATTTTCTATTTTTATTCGTAATTCCCTTTCTCGTTTGATATAAAACTCTCTGCTATCTTTCTTATGTTCGACATCTTCTGTTGTGTTTTTTTCTCTATAAATATTCCACGCAAACAACGCTGCGACCATCACGCCCCAAACGCCGCCGTGTTCTATCAATGCCGCAGTTATAATTGTTAAGAAATCCATCTAATGAGTAATGCGATATTAATAGTGCGATTAGATGATTTTATATTTCTCAAGATAGCGTGCTGCCGTAGTTTTCCCTATTCCAAATTCTTTTGCCACACCGGTTGTTGTTTTGTGCTTATTATAAGAGATTATTAGTGCTTCTTTTGTACAAAATTCTAAGAATCTTTTCTTTTTGGCTTGAGGTGATTCAAATATTGGAATATCGAGCTGAATTAGTCTGTAATATACGGAAGTACTGCTTATATCAAATTCTAATCCGGTCTTTATTGTACTTTTTGTTCTAAAATAAGATTCTTCAAGTTTCTCTTTAGTAATATCAGAATCACAAATATACTCTTTTGTATCATAATTCTCAAATGCAAAGGCAGCTTCTTTTTTTCTCTCAAGACAAATTGTGGCATCATTATAAAGATATTCTGCTATCTTCTTGACAAGGCGATTTCCGCCATACTCCAGGACACCGCAGTTACTATTTTCTCTTATTTTTGTTTCTCTGGCATCTAATTCCAGATCTTTTTCTAACACGGCGCGTAATGATGTCAGAAATTTTGGCGTTCCGCGAAGTGAAAAGAAAACTTGCTTTACTTTTTTATTTTTTGAAACAGAGCTATAAAAAGAACCATCGCCATCATTATAGCCGCGAATAAAGTGATGTCGAAGAGGGTGGTCTTTCATCCATTCCGGGAACTCAAGTGTTAATGATTTTCTCTCTGTTATGTTAAATCTGGCAAGATCCGAACAAATTTGTGTAGATGATATCTTTACTTCGCTTTTCCAGGTATCTTTCCAATTTGAATTTTGTCTTGAGTTTTTTACAATCCAATCTTTTATTGGGTTTTCTGCACCAATTGTAGAAACAAGTAATTCTAAAAATGGCCTATCTTTTTGTGATAAACCTATAGATAATATTTTAGATGATTTTTTAGACATAACACATCCGTCAGCAGCTATAAACCCAGCCAAATAGAAAGACTGCTCAGTGTCTGTTGAAAAGAAGAAATGATTACAATTATAGCGTACTTGCGGCGAGTATATCAATCCATATTTATCCATATAAACGCCTATTGTATCTGACGCAACCCCATATTTCCGACCAACTGCTTTTAATGATCCGAGTTCTTTGTAACTCTTTTCTAGATCATCTTTTTTCAATAAATTGCCCAAATGAGATTTGTTCGCCACATTCACCTTCCTTACGAATATACAAAACAAGTAGTAGGTGACGAAAATTTGCCCAGAACTAATTTAGCGTAATCTGATTATACAAGACGCCTCGAACGAAGATGACGAAGTCGAAGGACATTTGGAGAGCCTGATGCGAGATTACTATAAGTACCGAAACTTCTTGGCCCCGGCCTAATACTATTTTTCATAAACTTTAACCTTTCACGATACGAGGTTAGCCATGTTGCATAGTGTGAATTTAAAAAGTCACCAAGCATCGGAGGTTGATAACTCAATCCGCCGTCAGAAATAGTGATGTCACGGCCCTTTTCTGTTAGGGCTTGGCTAGCAATTGCAAAAACATATGCTCCCTCCACTATTGCGGCTGCAAACAGCTTATAAATAACTTCATCAGAGAAGGCAAATGAGGTAAAAAACGGAACCATATTGAATTCTGATAATCCCTGGCATAAAAAACACACAAGCAATTCATCAGAAAACACGTTACATTCCTCGGTAATAATCTCTCCATAAGAGTCATATGTTATTGCTCCAAACTGATCTCTAACGGGTTTGACACCACTACTTCTGAGCCTTGCTTTTAAAAATTTAAGAAGAGTATTTACTCCAAGTAGTTCTGCGTCATTAAAATCAAAGGCAACATCGTCACCAAGCCTTATTGTGCCGGCCGTGGCCGAAGCCTCGTCAACAACCAAAAACTGAAACGTATTTGTTATAGATATGCTGTTTATTTCTGCAACCCAAATATCAGTCCAGTTCCCTTTATCAGCAGAACTATCAACAGAGTAAGTGTACGTATAAAGTCCGGTATCTTCTTTTGCAACGCCAACAGAGGTTGGGCCTATTACGATGTCTCCATCAAAATTCTTTATAGTTATCTCTGGCGTTTCGTCGGCGTCTGATGCAAGACCATCAGTTCCATAGTATTGAATAGACAATACAACATCTTCTCCGCGAATTGCTTTACTTCGTGTATTTGACATTTATTTCGGCTCCGCTCTTGGTGCGGCATTAATTTGCCTCGCGACAGTAAAGTTATCAATGACGATATAATCTTCGTTATTTATTATTTTTTTAATTATAACTATATAGTCGCCTATCGCATCTGGGGTAAAATTATAATAATATGTGGCGAGATCTTCATCTATTACGGTTGCGTCATCCGGAAACCCAGAAACAAGCGACCCATTTGGTTTTACTATTTTCTCTATGGTTGGCACAGACCCCGTATATGGCTGCCCATTTACAGCCACCTGTATTGGGATTTTTACTTCCGCACCTAGCAAATAACTTCCTAACGCCATATAATACCTACCATATAGATTAAGTATTAATATATAGAGCAGAAAATGATAAAACTTAAAATTGGTATAACCTGCCGCAAGGAAGGCCACATATTTTCCAACGGGCTTGACCAAAATATTTATTATCTCTATCTTATGCTGGAAGATATGGGGTATGAACCAATCCTTATTTCAGAGGCAGAAAATGCCGGAAAATTAGTTGACGTTCAAATTTTGCCGGTTGACATATATTCTGTAAAAACATACGATATAATTCTTGAGGTTGCCCACCCATTGAGCGATAAGTTAACGCTTTGTTATGTAGCAACTGGAAGGCCACTAATAGCGATAAAATATGGCAATAGTTTTATGCTCGACTTAGAGGGATATATTTCAAAATCGGCGGATCATTCAAAAAATTTAACTGGTACTAACCTTCCGTTTAGAAATAGAGAAGTTTGGGTATCAGAACAGTTTTATAAATTCAAAGACTATATTGAGATACTAACCAGGGCTCCTGTCAAAATAATACCATATATCTGGGCTCCTTCGATTCTAATGGCAAATGATGGCGGCTTTCATCTTGAAAAAATGAAAGTACAGCAGAAAGATTTTGGAAAAATCGGAATAGTGGAGCCGAATATAAATATTGTAAAAAACTGTATGGTACCTCTGGCTATATGTGAAATGACTTATAACAAAAGAAAAGATCTTGTAAGTGAAGTATATTGTTTTGGGTCAAAAATATTAGAAAAAAATAATGTTTTTTTGAACTATATAAGATACCTCGATATAAATAAAGACAAGATAGCATCATATGAATCCAGATATCCAATATACAAAATGTTTAAGGCGAATCTTGTAAATACTATTGTATCCACTCAGCTTTATACCGAACAAAACTATGTTTTTCTAGAAACACTATTCTACAAAAGACTTCTGATACATAACAGTCCTATGTTTAAAGATGTTGGATATTATTATCCAGAGTTTAATGTCGATATTGGATCCGAACAATTAATACATGCGATAGAAACATTTGATCAAGAGAAAAATGCAGATTCTTATGAGGCAAAATTAGAAGAAATGTCGATTTATAATGAAAAGAATCAAGAAAAAACACGAGAGCTCATAGAGAGCGTTATAAAATGAAAAAGTTTAAAATCGGTGTTACGTGTAAAGATAGTTCTAAGGTATTTTCTAACGGTCTTACACAGAATGCTTATTTCTTAATTCTTTTGCTCAGAAATGCAGGATACGATGTGGATCCCGTTTCTCAATTTGAGGAGGCCGGAAAATTTCTCGAAGAACTGGAAATAAGACTATTGTCATTTGATACGGTAAAAAACTACGACATTCTTTTGGAAGTATGTTATTCTGTTACGGACGATTTACTAGACTACTCGTTGAAGAATGGACTAAAGTTAGTCACCATAAATTATGGAAATATTCTAATGTTAATTCAGGAGGATATGATTTTGGCGCCGACAAGAACGCCCGCGATTAATCGCGGGGGGTTTGACGTGTGGATTTCGCCGCATTTTGAATTTTCAAAAGGATTCGTGGCGGCAACATCAAAGGCAAAAGTTGAGATTTGCCCATATATTTGGAACAACAAAATATTCGATAAGTATTGCGAAACAAATAAGATGGATCCATTTTATAAAAATGATAAAAATCTTAACAAAATTGGTATTTTTGAACCAAACATAAATATAATAAAGACATGCGTTTATCCTCTTATTGCGCTCGAAAAATTAGAAAGAGCGGACAAAACTTTGATAAAAGAAATACTTGTTTTTAATGGATTTGATATGAAGGATAATCCAAAGTTTAAAGAAGTAGTTACAAATTTCGACATATATACAAACAAGAAACTATCAATGGAGTCCAGATTTCCGCTGCCCAGTATTCTTGGAAACGAACTAATAGGAGCAATTTTGTCACATAACTTTTATTGCGATCTTAACTACCTTACTCTTGAGGGACTTTACTCTGGCGTACCGGTAATTCACAATAGCGAATTTTGTAAGGATGCCGGCTATTTCTATAAAACATTTGATGCGGATGATTGTATTGAGAAAATAAAATATGCAATACTAAATCATGATTCAGATATCGAGAATTATAAAAAATCCGCGAAGGAGGTGTTATATAGATTCTCTGTAAACAATAACGAAAATATAAAAAAATACAAATACCTTATAGAGAATATTTCTTAGGATTTTGTGTGACTATGCTTTGTTATACTGGCAATGCTAAGCAATCGCAATTTGATGCCACATTACTACCAAATGTTAAAAACATGCGTGTACCAGAAGCATTGCGAATTGCAGTGTCAGAATAATTCCATGGGCCATAGTGAAAAAATCTATGAACTCCAGCCTCGGTATTAATAACTCCGGCACCAGCGGTCGTGTCTTTTACAATGATTTTGCTTGCCCGAAAATTACCGAGATCGTCCATACATTGCCCATCAGCACCAACCATCGGAGATCGCACAATATTACCAGAACCAAATGCTCCCATCGTGCGCCACAACCCAGTAGATGGACGCCGATAATACCAGTGAGGGTTTGTGTTCGATACTGTTCCGTGGATGAGAAGACTGCCTGCCACCATTGCCGTTGCCGACCAGTTGCTTGTTATTGCACCTTGTGATGTACCAAAATCAAATGCACGGCCAGATAGCCCACTCTCTCCGTTTGCGGTATCCATGCGCTCTAATCCGGCTCCACCATAAACAGCCCAACGTCCAGCTTGATCGGCAATTAACGCCATGTATTCTAACGTTCTCCACAGAACTACTCTTGTTGTCGCTGTCGGAGTATACCAACGAATATAGCCTGAAAATGTTCCAGAGCCTGTAAATGGCGCTGCGGCCGACCAAGAGGAATAATCTGCCATTGTTACTGTTGCCCCTGCATTCGCCACCCACATTCCAAAATGTAAATAGGCGTTTGCCCCAGTATCAAGAAGCATTGCTGCGGCATTTGGCGCAGATGCTGCTGCACCAGCAATAATGTATACTACTTTTTGGTATATCGGAGATGTTGACGGTGGCGTAAATAACACATAATTACCACCACCATCCAACGTTGTTGACCACGCAGTTATTCCAGCCTCTGCTGCATCATCGGTTGTCGCGGTAAACGATGTATTTACCGCGGTTAATGCCTGGGCCAATGTTGTCCCGGCAGTTGCGGTTGTAAATTTTCGCGTTGCTAACGCTGGTAAACTTGGCACTGACATTACGGATATCCAAACGTTACTGCTGCAACGGGTGTAGCAACAGACATTATCGATCCTGTTCCCATATCTACATCTGGCGCGCCAATTTGTTGCCACAAAAGTAACACGAGCAATCCAATGCTGCCATCGGATAGCACACCAACAAATCTTCCTTGGTTTGCCACACCCTGGTTTGCAAGAATGGCGGTTCTAGTTTTTACTGCCTTTTGACTCGGAATCCTAGTGTCTGAATCGGCCGCCATTGTTGAATCGATATCTATTGCTGTGCTAGCAATCTTTGTATCAGCATATGTTTTAACAGCCGATTGTACCGGCACGATAACTGTAGATGGTGACGCACCACCAAGTGTGCCGTCGGTCGAAAGTGGAATACCGTTTGTAAATCCTACTGCCATAACACCTCCGTTGACATGAGATTAAACATGAGACTAAAATTGCTCTACAAAATCAACACTGGCAAAAATATCAGTACTGGTAACCGCCGTATTTTGACAGGCAACTGTCATTATTTCGCCTGGCTGCAAATAAATATCGCCTTCTAAATCAAAGGTAAATGGCCCGGCCCCAGCAGGTAGCGATATCGCATAACGAACCGTTCCGCTAGAAATCGTAGTGGCAGTTGTAGAATATTGTGATGGAGAGTGTGTTGCGTCAATTGCCGTGTATGTTCTTGCGATGGCGGTGGTGGCGTCAAGATAAATACGTATAATAGAACCTTTTACGGCGTTATTTTCTCGACTAACTATACAACTATTAATCTTGAGTGTAATTAAATTTATTGTTGCACCAATAACCGTGTCATTTTTCACACTAAGTATGTGGTTATTATTTGTATCGGTCAATACAACTGGGCCGACCGATGCTCCTACGAATATCTCTAGTGGATTGGGAGCATCTATTTTGCACTCCAAACCAACGATAGCTGATGGCGTATACATAGATAGGCTGGTATTATTTCCAGTATTTTTAATTTCAGAAAAACACGGCAAGTTTGGGTTTAGAATACTAACATCTTGTGTAGTATTTGGATAATCTATCTGATGCACCAACACGAATTCTCTTAAAGTAGAATCAAATATATAAAATTTGATAGGACTATAGCTGAGCCATTGATATCTTATTTGATATATATTTCCGAAGGATGTGTTGTGAGACATGGTTAGCGCAGACCCATTCCAAGAGCCTTGCGCGACCCAGGAATCGATAGAGTCTCTACGCCTCATGATCCCGAAGGATGTGCCATTATATCCGAAAAAAAACCCATTAATAAGCCCGCCTATCCCTATTATTTGTTGGCTATTTGCAGTTCCGGTGGCGAAGCAAGCTGTAAATCGCGATAAGCTGCCGATTCCGGGTATATAACGACATTTGTTTATTGTCTGAACTGATGCAGAACCGTTGATCGCGACCGATGTTGTTAATTTTGCTCTATTGGTATCCACAGTCACGGTACCTCCGTTAGAGGTTACTGTAGTATATAATTTTGGATTTATAGTATAATCAAATCTGGCGGCTGCTAATGGTGTAAATTGTGCAACGACAAGCTCTCCCATGGACGTTTGAGTTAGTTCTTGCGACGGAGCAAAAAGAACGCCACCACCAGTCGTAGATACACTCATAGCGTTTCTTCTCCAAACACATTGACGGATACTGTCGCCGCAGAAGCCCACGCTCTCAAAACATCGGTTGCGGCCAATGTGGCGCCTATTGTTATCCAGATCGTTTCATTGCCAGGGCAAGTAGTCCCATATATTAGGTATTGCTTCGTTGAATCTGCGGCTCCTGCGATAGCAACAGATAGGCGGATAGTAGCTGCTACTGAATCACGGTTACACACAGTTATTGTTGAAACAACCGTACTAGTTGATACTGGAACCGTATAGACATCTGTTAATGTTGTTGCGGCAAGCGCAGCTTGTGCTAATGTTTTACGTGTTGTTGCCACGCTAACCTCCCATTAACATAAAAATATTAGCATAGCCGCTTGTCGAGCCGGCTGCCGCGAGCGATGAATCTGCGACAGATCTCGTCACTTCTTCCGATGATAATCTGCTGGTTAACGACGTATCGGAAGAACTTCTTATAGACGCCTCTGTTGATAAACCAACAGTAAGTGATGAATCTCCGGACGATCTTAATGACTCCTCTGTCGAGAGCCTTGCTGTCAGAGAAACATCTGAAGACCCTCTCGTGGATTCTTCTGTGGAAATCCTGGATGTTAATGATGTATCTCCAGAAATTCTTGACGAAGTTTCTGACGAATCATTAATTAGCCTTGTTGACTCTTCGGCAGAAATACGCACTGTTAAAGAGGTGTCTGAAGAACTCCTTGTAGACTCCTCAACAGATAGTCTCGTTGTCAAAGATACGTCTGACGATCCTCTAACCGATGTTTCTAATGAATCTGCAGAAAGTCTTGTAGATTCCTCGGAGGAAATCCTAGTAGTTAAAGATATATCTGCAGATAATCTGGTCGATTCTTCGGAAGATATCCTCGTCGTTAGTGATATATCTGAAGAAATTCTTGAAGATTCCTCAGATGATATACTTCCGCCAGAGGCCAAAGAAGCATCTGCTGATGCCCGAGTCGATTCTTCTATTGATAGCCTTGTTGTTAATGATGTATCTGCGGAAGTTCTTAGCGATGTTTCAGTGCTTACTGCTGCGCTATCGGAGCCTGGAGAGTTGGAGTTTATAGCATCCCAATCGAGCTTTATCGCGCCATCTTCGGCAACCAAGATGCCGCCCGTTTCGCCCAACACATGTTGTTCTATTTTTAAGCGATCGCCCGATATTTTAGTGCTAAATAATTTTGGCATTGTTTTATCTCAAAGTGTTATTATTAATAAATAATTAATTATGACCAGAAATTATTGATTATTTTGAACCAAGTTTGTTAGCCGGCTTCATTTCGGATAGTTCTTTTTCAAACTCAAAAAAATCAGCAACAACGTCTTCTGTGTTTGCTTCCAAAATACCTATACTATTTTCATCTCTTCTTGACATTGATGTCGGCTTCGACTCTGTTATTCTGTGCGTACTGGCCTTACAATACTTTATTCTTTTTTTAAGATCATTTTTGTTCATAAATCCTCCAAAGCAAAGGGCCAGATAAGTTTCCCTATCTGGCCCAAAATTATCTCAACTCAGATTATGGCGCTACGTCTGATCCAGCGATAGTTCCAGAGGCAACTCCGCGTGGGTTAACGATGCCGATTCCGATTATCTCAGAAACAACCCAACCGAGCTTGAGTTGCTTAGGCTCATCGGCAGGAAGAACCTCGATATCTTGACGAATTGGCATAACACCAACAAACTCTGGCTCAGCAGTTGCAAAGGTACGGCCCGAAGGAACGATCTTTGAAACAATTATATCTGCGCCGAAGATTGCACCATAGAGACCAGTTTGCAGAATCTCTCTTTGGGTAACCGGATCAACTTGTGATGCACCAGTTGCGCCTGCAGACTCCCAGGTTAGAATATCAGTGAATTCATTGATATTCATAAAGTACTTGCTGGTTACCAGATCCCAACGATCGATTTGTTTCTTGAGAGCAAGCATACCCATCTTGGAGAGCTTTCCGTTATGCACGGAATCAGCAAGATCGGTCTGTTGATTGGTATTCTCGCCACCCTTGGCAGTATCGCCCGCGAAATCAAGTGCGGCAAAGACGTTAGCATCTTCTTGTGCTTGGATTTCTTGACGAGCCTTCTGTTGGGCACGATCGATTACGTTGAAACGACGACGTTTGACTTCTGCGATACGAACGGTAGGATTGCTAACAATTTCGAACTCAGGAACGGTCACGCGGTCACCGAAAACACGGCTTTCTGGTGCAGAACCATTTGACGAAATTACAACTGCCGATACATCAATATCGCGGTCATAAACCGGCAACGCGCCTTGCGGAAGAGGATCGACAACGAGAGCCTTACGGCCAACGCCTGCGTAATCCAAGTTTCTGCGGATTGGGGTTGCCATCGCTTGACCTAGCGCAATCTTACCCTCTTGAGTAAGCAATGCTTGTTTGATCATCTCATCGCGTTGGTCATCATTGAGTGATGGACCCGATGCAATGGTTGCATTTGATGGTTGTAGCTCCTCGATCACTGCAGCATATTTGATTATCTGCTTGAGAGCTTCTTGTACGTTTCCGGCATTTAATTCGCCGTGTGTATTAAAGATGTTTGACATTTTTCTTATTTTCTCCTTAATTATCGGTTAATTAAACTTGTGGTCCGAGAAGGTAAACTGCGTAGTACTCTGTGGTTGCAGCAGAACCGTTTGCAGCAGCAGCGCTTGTTGAAACAAGCGAACTATCAGAAACAGTATTGAGGAATATTGCAGCCTTGCTACCTGCGGCAGAAGTCGTTAACAATCCAGTCGATGCGGTACCATAAAGTGCTTGGTTGACAGTTGTTGGTACAACACCGAATGCATCAGAGGTAACGCCGTAGAGTCCGGGCATAGTCCAGAGGGTGGCCTTACCAGAACCGAACGATGTTCTTGGTCCAACAACAACGATACCAGAGGCGCTGGATGATGCAACGCCGGAAGCAAATCCGGTTCCTTGACCTACCGTTCCGCCGATAACAGTGCCGTACAGGGTGCCATAACCAGAAGTTCCTTCGTCAAGAAGTCCATAAACTTCCGGATGAGTTACGCTGCCTGTGGTTACCTTAACGTCTTGTGCTATTGATCCACCACCAGCATCAGCTGCGTAGTAATCGCCAGTTTCCAAGTTTGTAAATTTTCCAATCTCTCCCCCAACAATCGCAGCAGCGGTTGAGTCCAAAAGATCGTACTGGCCCAGTGGGAGGAAGCCAGGTGTGAGTGGTTTGAGTGCCATTTTTAAATTCTCCTAATTATTTAAGATTTTTAATCGTCTGTTTTATAAGTTCAGTAACTTCTTTTTTGCCTTGCTGCTCTGCTGACTTAGAAAGTTTCTCTAGGTAGTTTATCGTTGCAGCGTATTTAGATTGAAAGTTCCCACTTGGGGTTTTTGTAGCAACATAGTGTGTCTGCTCTTTCTGCTCTAATCCATTTTCTACCAAACCACCCTTCCCCATTGAATCTGCCAGAGTTATTGACTTTGGATGACTTTGAAGAACTATGTCTTCTTTTGATTCATTTTGGAATCCGTAGAAATCTTTATAATCTGAAGCTTTCTTTGGGGTTTGTTCATTATACATGCCTGATAGGCCAGCATAATATGCTTTGGTTAGCTGATCTTTTAGACCCAAATTGGCGTCCATAAAATATGAAACTTTCGTTTCTGCAGCTTTTCTCACTAATTCGAGACTATTAGTAGATTTTGATTCTTTTTTCATTTTATTTTCATTATTTTTTGCAGATGTAATTTTATATCCAATACTAGAGAGATATTCTCTAACATATTTTATAAGATCGTCCATTTTTGGGTTAAAGATTCCGAGAGTTCTTTTGCCACGTAATGCATTTTTAAAAATAGAATGCATTGTCAAATATATGGTATCTATTAGCGGCTCATTTGATTTAACAAACTCCGAATCTATAACCACAGAATCGTCATTACGAATTACGCTAATATATGCAGAAATATTTGCATTCGCTCCAGAAAGTATTGTGGCCGCATTTTCAATGCCACCTGCACCACCAACTACCGCTTGAGCCATATTCATTTCGTTCACAAATTCAAGACCTGGAATACCCGCAAGCTTTTTGCTCTGCATAACAGAAATTATTTTTACAAGAAGGGATTGTGTTGTGATGTCTTTTGGAGATGTTGTTTTTAAACCATCTGCGCCCTGTGTCCCAGCCCTTTCTCCATCTCTTAGCTTATCAAATTTAGTTTTAAAGCTAACAATACTATCCATTCCGCCGCGCAAACAATCGAGCTGATCATCGTAATAATGAGACATCCAGTATAGCCCAATACTTCCAGCGCCACCTCCGGCAATAGCAACTCCGAGTAATGCTGCCCACCATGCTCCACCAGCAGTCACAACTCCAGCCGCAGCTAATCCTCCGGCTAAAACCGCCGCACCACCAGCGATTTGCCATTCTGAAAATCCGGATAATTGCTCAGGATGTTCAATTACAAGCGCCATAAAATTCTGAATAGACCCACTTGTTTGGGCGTCGGCAACAAGTGTTACGGCAGCAGAATCTGCGGAAGATAAAGCCGACTTGATTTCTTCTTCGCCGTTAAGTGTAGGGGCACTTTTTAGTGCTATAAACTTTAGAAAATTTTCTCTAACAAGAGCTTTCGCTTTTGATGCATCTGTTCCGTTTAAAACTTTTATACTATCAAGACATTCGACTGCTTTTTCTGCAGAGCTTATAAAGTCTTCGCTCTCCGGACTTTGTGTTACGCCAGCAAGATCGGCAATTGCTCCCGCCAATCCCTTCTCCTCTATCTTTCCACTAAACCACCAAATTACGCCGCCAACAGCAAGTATCGGAGCAAGTGGGAGCAGTGATTTCCCTAAGGCAAGAACAATTCCGGCTTTCGATCCACCCTTAGACGCATTGTTAACCGCCCCGGCAATGTCAGCCGGAATCACCACCTTACCAGCCTCAGAAACCTCCCTCATACCGGTGGTTATAGCCGATCTTATCTCTGAATTTTTCTTAAGTTCTTTGAAAAAATCAATAGCTTTTTTATTGGCAGCATAGAATTCATCAAGCTGAGCAGGAGATGGTGCGTCAGGAAGACTATTCATAGCCTCTATCATTTCCGAAAATTCTTTTGAGAAAACAGAAAGCAAATCATCCACGGACGAAGCCCCGTATCCAACATCATTACCAACGGTTAACAGGATTCTTGCAGCTTCTTCATTTTTAGATATCGTCTGTATGTTTCGAAATAATGCTTTTGTTTCAATGCTTCCGGCCTCGCTCAGAACTTTCAGCGGCACTTTGCTGAGTCCTGGTAGAGCTTCAACTCCAGGCAATACTTTGTCTATTTTTGATGCAGCTTCTGATAGCTCCTCTGCAACGCGCGTTCCACCACCAAATAACCTAGAAAAAGCGCCGGCTCGTTTTGATATTTTATTACTCGGAGTCATCTTCGATCTCGGCTATCGTTCTCTCGATCATATATGCGAGCTTCTTCTTGTCAAGACTAATAGCCTGACTCGCCATCTTTCTTAGATCCGAAAGGATTTCTTGTTTTGCCATCGCAGTCTTTTCATCGGTATATTCATCTTCTACTAGTTCGTTTGTTTTTACACAGCCTTCGCAATGGGTGTCATCAACAACTCCGTCATCCGCCGGCGCGCCGAGCGTTTTTGTCAACTCTTTCGCTGCGACATTCGCCTTTTGAAGCTCTGTACTGACATTCTTTATTTCATTAATATTCATCTTTTGTGCGGCTTTTTCAATAGAGGAATAATTGGATAAAATCTTCTTTTCGAAAGCCTGCATTACTTCGCTCTTGTCCCAGATTCCGCGATCTTCTTTTGACCAGTTTTTAGACATTTGAATATTCCTCTGATATGGTGTTAATAGTTAAAGAAGTATTAGTAGCGGGCTGTAGATCTGGTTGAACATCTGGGATTCTCAAAATTTTGCCATTGCAAAATGAATGACTTGCTGTGGCGCCGTAACAAACCTCTTATGCGCTGCCCACCCTCTATTTGGATCACATGATTGTCCGATATAAATTTTGTCATTTACAATATTCGTAATCTTGTATATATAATATTTTTTATTCATATTGGAAAAACCAAGGTTTAACCTGGCTTTACAGCCACAGGAATTCCAAACTAGTTTGCACTCCCGACGGCGGCCCCGTCACGAGGGCAATAGCTGGCGTTGTATCGGCCGATTGCTTTGTTGTTAACTTTCCATCTAAGCCACAATAAAGTGTTGCATTTAATGGATACACCTGATCAGTTGCATACTGATCTGTTGCATATATTCCTCTGATATAGTGTATCGAAACTCGCGAGCTACTAAGCGTTGTGTCATCTCCGGGCCTATTACTTATTCTGTAAATATAGCTAACAACGATCTTGTACCCGTCATTCGTGCCGTCTCCATCATAGTCGTAGTTTAGCTCGGTGCCAACTGGCACTGTTACAATTCCATTGACATAATTTAAAAATACCGATACTGTTGATATAAAACTAGATTGAATAATATGTGGATTATCCAGCGGGCTATTTACTTCTGCGGAATTTACAAGTTTACCATTTTCATCAGTCGCTATCGATCCTGCTGGAACGGATATCTGTACAATCTCATCGATTTGCGGCTTTGTAAACGCCGTAGTTCTTGCATCATCCACAATTCCAAATGGCGCAGATCCATCCGATACCCCGCAAACAATATCGTTTCCGACCACGCCAAGTTGCATTATATATCCCGGCTCAAACTCCGCACTTGGATGTACCGGCAAACTGATTGGCATCGACTGAGAGTGTATTACTTTTAGCACGTTATTTATTCTCCATATGAATCATAAGTATTAGCAACCCAAAAGAAATAAGGCGCGTGGTTATTATTACCACACGCCCTATAATCCTCAACAACCAAGTTTATTTATCTATTGATTTTCCCAACCGTCATTCTGAGCATCGTGGCTGCTTTTTTCTCGCCGCGTGCTTCAAGGTCTGCCGCCATCTTAACCAAGTTCTTGAGAACATATGTTTTTTGAGCTGCCTCTTTTACTATGTCTTCGCTTATGCTAAGTGCAGTTGTGCGAACTAGGTCTGCTGCAAATCCCTCTCCCTTTCGTCTTAATGATGCTTCGATTTTCCCAAGACCCTCCATCATATGGCGATCTTCTGCGGATGCCATAAGATGTGTCCCGGGGTCATCAGCATTAAGACCTACCTCATGAGAACCGTTAGAGCTTCTCATCATTTCGTCTTCGGCATCATCGCCAGCGCGGTCTTGCATATCAGTTATTTCGTCATCAACATACGACACATCATCTGCATCATCATCTTCTTCATTCATAAGGAATTTGCCAAGCTCGTCATCAGCTTCGTCATCAGCTTCGTCTTCAATAACAGGCTCCGGACCACCAGTTTCGTTAACACTTCGTTTGTTACCGGCGTCATGAGTAACTTTGTTATGCACTTTTGACAGATTAGCAGAATCATCATCTGCTCTTTTCCCAATACTGCTAACGGCAGAATTATCAGCGACTGAATTTTTGAGATTCATACTTTCAACAAGCTTCTGTGAAATCTTATCAACCGTTTCATTCCATTCCAACTTAGCTGCTGTTTCTTTGAATAGCGTTAACTCTTTTTGCATGGTTACCTTACCGGTTCCAGCTTCCTCTATACCATACCCTATTACAGTTGGGCTGATTCCGACCCACACAGGATAGGTGTCTTCTCCGCCTCCCATTATGTGGGAGGTAACGCGAACAGTCTGCCCCGGATCTAATGGAGATAGTTTCTCTGGAGCAGAATGTTGTTGTGCCTGTTTTAATAGGCGAAACATTTCGTTGGCGATTACGTCTTCTGTTATATACTTACTCATAATAACTCCTTATCCCCAGAGCATACTGAGTACTTCTGCGGTTGATTTTACCGGAGTTTGCTCTTGTGAAGATTCGACGCCGACGTTTACACCACCAAGATCTCTTGCGGTTTTTACAGTCTCAGCAGTTCGTGCGTTCGCAACAGTCCTCTTAAATGATTCGAATGCTTTGTCGTCAAATTCCATGATATCATCAACTTGCTTGTCGAGGGCTGTCTTACTTATCGAAAGAAGTCCTTTCTTTTGCATTTCAATCGCAATATCGTAAGCTCTGCGCAGCTTGACCTTGTAAGAATCTTTGTCTTCATCTGCTTTCTTCGATGTGAATGCGGAATTAACCATATCTTGAACAACAGATGCTTTTGAGACCTTTTCATCTTTCTTGGCCGGCTTCTCATCTTTCTTTTCTTCTTTCTTGGTTGGCTTTTCGTCTTTCTTTTCAGACTTTACGCCCTTTTTTGCATCTCTCATTTTTTGCATCTTGTCTTGTTTCTTCGCAGCCTCAACGACGAGTTGCTCTCTGCGTGTCCTTCTGAGATCCATTGCTTTTGCCATTAGTGCATTCACACCGTCATCAGCAGAATCTTCATCGACAACAGCATCGCTTGCATCGTCTTCGGCCACAACAGAAGAATCATTTGCATCGTCTTCAACAGTCATGTCACTTGCATCATTTACAACAGACATATCCTCAGCATATGCAACTTTGGCAACTTTAGAAATACCTCCTGAAATGGCAGTTGCCATTTTTACCAGCGCCTTTGATTGTCCGATAAGGCCGGATGAATCTTTCAAAGATGCATTGGCAATCTTATCTAGCTCTTTCTTATTCTCATCGGAAAGCCTGCTTGCGCCAGAATAAGTTTCCGCGATCATCGCCAATTCATCGGCAGACTCATTCATTTCGGCAAGAACGGTTTTCAGCTGGTTAAACACGGAGTGCGATAGTTTTAGTGGTCCGCCCTCAGTATCAGATTCTCCATCACCAACATTAACATTTACGTTAACATCTTCACCGCCGGAAAGTTCGGCAAGCGCCTTTCTTGCGCTATCAATTTCACCTTCCATAACGGTGAGTGACTCTTCAACCTCATCTTTTGGCGTTGCGTGTTCCGTTGCTTCTCCGTCTGCTTCATCACCGACAGGAGGCATTGCAGCTCCCATATCGAGCATTGGAGGAGCGGGTGGAGCACCAGCCGGTGCCATGCTCGGCATCGTTGGGTCTGCAACCTGAGCACCCTTCAAAAGAGCTACGACATTATCTAGGCCGGTAGCCCGGATTTGCTTGCAAACTTCTTGGCCATATTCCTTGCTGGTGAAGAAATCCCAGTTGTCGCCGATTTCATTTCCAAAAATCTCACCACCTGTTGCGGCAATAACTTTCTTATTACCAGCAAACACTTCGAAAAGAGCGGCGGACTTGTTTATTGCACCGACAGGTGATACTGGCCAACTAAGCTTGGTACTAAGTGCCGGACCTTCATAGTTAGCTCTCTTCAAAGATTGCTTCAGCTTTTCATCGCCAGGGAAAAGGGTTTCTTTTCCGCCCATGCTCTTTGTCTGCTTCATATGCTTATCTTCATTTACAGAAAATGGTTTGGATTTAAAACCAGCCGGCTCAACTTTCTTGTCAGCCCCACCTTGGAAATAAGCTACGCGCTTTAGTTGACGCTCCTCTAGTTCGGCACGAGAAAGCTTTTGCTTCAACTTCTCATCACCAGGGAAAAGAGTTTCTTTTCCACCCATTGATTTGGTTTGTTTCATGTGCTTGTCTTCATTTACAGAGAATGGCTTTGACTTAAAACCAGTTGGCTCAACACCATTTGCACCACCTTGGTGATAGGCAAGTTTCCGTCTAAGCTCTGCTCTTTTCTTAAGTTGTGACTCGGTCATAATGTCCTCCATGATTGTTGAAATTAAATTCTTATTACTCGCTACTTTTTTATTAATAGAATCGTTTGATTTTGATACACTATTTATTGTAGATATATCTGGCGTGGATTTATCTGGCGTGGATTTATCTACCGGAGAATCGTTCAAAAATACATTACCTCTTTCTGAGGATTTTTCGTTTCCAGTAGCGACAGTTCCGTTGCTACCAGATGTTCCGGTGTAATCCGGTGTTCCGTCTTGATTTTTCGAAATTAGTTCGTCGGGGTTTGAAAGGGCATCCGTCCATGACGTTAATCTTTGATTTCCGGATATCGGTTGTGATGGCGCATCCACAGTGATTGGGCCGATAAGGTTGTTATTTTTCAAAAATGATGCTATTATTTTTTTTCTTTCAACTGTCGAGCAACCCTCTTCTCCACAAGCTGTTTTTACTATCGTATTCAGATGTTGTGCTTGGTCAAGTGATAACTTTCCGATCATTTCATCAAAATTATCGACGCCATAGTTTATAAATTCTTTTTTATAATCTTGAAGAGATGCTATGCACCTCAAAAGTATTGCTCCTGGCTCAGCAGGTTGTACTACAAGACTATACTCTAATGGTTTTAATCCTACGTTTATCTCGCCCCACGCTGTACGATTTTTTACATGAGAACAATAATCGGATGCAACCTTGGCGTGGTGTTGACAGTCTGAGCAAACCGATGTTTCCACCGCGGTTCCCATACTTCCGTATCGAACAATGCCAGTCTCAACCTTTCTTGCGAGATCGGCATAATTAACCCTGTCCAGAGCACAGAGTCCAACAACTTGCTTCATCTTCTCATCATAAAACGTATCAAGAATTATTCCGCGAATACCATCAACTGATGATGATTCATGATCCTTACATAGTGGCATACCGATCCACTTTGATGCAGCCTTTTTTAACTCTATCTCTGGGAAAATATCGCCGTTATTATTTTTGTGACTTTTAACATTCCCGTGCCACTTCCAGCCTTCATCAAAATAGCCCCAAGCCTTTTCGCTACCTACTTTTTTGAGGTTGCCCTGATCGTCTAGTAGCGCAGATTCTGCAGCTTTTAGAAATATTATTGAAAAGTATAAGAAGTCATCAGATTTTGGAGCAACAGATTTTATATCGTATGCTAATTTCGTAAATCTATCCAAAATAATAGGATCAGCAAGGACTGCGTCCTTGGAGAGTTTTGTAATTGGTGATGTTGAGTAGCCTTGTTTTGTAAACATTGTGCTCGCTTATTTAGTTTCTTGATTATTAGTCATAATAACAGCCTGTGTAAGAAGTTTTTTTATTTTTTTATCATCAGAGCATAAACATACATCATTTCCATTAACAGAAATTATTTCAGATGAGCAAATTTTGCACATTTTTGCCGTCTTATCAAAAGATATTGTACTTGTATTATCACCATGTTTAACAAACATTGTTACTCCTATCTCGAAAGAACTTTTTTATTCAATATATTTTTTAAAATATAGTCAGAAAAATTATTTATGTTATTACCAACATCCTCGACTGATTTCTCTAGTTTTGTCGTTAATTCTACCAGGTTGTCAACAAAATCATCTTCTGTTATTTTTGATTCAAGGTCAAAAATCTCTTCAACAAGCCTAACAAACTCCTTGCAGGATAGCGCAAGTGCCTCTATTTTTTCATCAACTGACGAGATATCTTTTATATCATTCATAATTTTTATAGATTTTTTTATTTGCAAAAGCATATCGACTATTTTTTTAGACAATCTTTTTGACGATATCGAATAAGCGTCTGCTGATCCGTTTATTACTTCTTTGTTATCCTTGTTTTTGGTATATTGATCTGCATTATTATTAAAAGCCGACAATATATCGTCCAACGACTCACTCCCGCTTGAGAGATGTTCAAGCGCAAGCGATGCTTGCTCCTTTATTTCATCTGGAATTTGTGCCCCAGACTCCTTTTTCATGGAGATTTTATTAAACGATAATGAATTCGCACCAAACCTTGCTAGAATATCTTGATTATTAGATATTATCAAGTCTTCTGGGATAGAAACTATTTCTATAGAATGAATATTATGATCAAATACAACTTCTTCACATGCCCTTTTCACAATGCACATCTTTAATACATCTAAGTTTTCAGTGATGTTTGTCGCAACGACAACTCTCTTGTTATTTGAAAAATCATCTCTCATCATTCCGAACGCCGTCCTTATATCTGGCGGTGTAAAAGAATTTATTGACATAAAATTTGACAAAGAGCCAGTCTTCGATGGGTCCGAATCCATCATTATGCCTGTAACAGAAGATACCTCACGTTGTATGCCATTTGATAATTTGATTTTTCCAAATCCAGATGTGAAAAAATCATCAAAATTATATATAGAGATGTCTTTTGAACTAGGCACATCTTGACTAGATGCTGTTTTTATAAAATCAGATATTTTATTACTACAATTATTTATATTGAAAATATCAAATTGGCCAAATGATATTTTTCTTGTAAAAGATGCATTTTTTATATAACATTTATTTGAGCTTGATAAGTTTGAAAATATAACATCGTATTTATTGGTATCAAGATCAGTTGCGTTATTTGAGACTAGTTTATCGCCAACCTCAATCCCAAGACAGCTACTAGCATCTCCGGATATTTCAACAACAGATGAAATATCCGAGGATCCGAAAACACCAAGTGTTCCTGGCAAAATATTTTTAACTATTTTCTTTATTTTATCATTCGATCCAACAAAAATAATGTCTATCGGAAATGACACAGAGCCCATATGATATGTAACATCTTGCGGCTTCCCATACTTAAATACAAGTCCGGAGCCATATTTTATCGAATGGTATGGCTGAAGGCCGGCGATTTTATCGCTCATAGTAGATGCTATATCGCATAAAAATTGCGCTTTTTTACTTCCGTCACTTCCAAATATTTCAATATTTGATAGGTTGTCCATATCATTCTTTTTTACAAAAAAGCAATTATCAGAACTAAATGATAATGATTTTGAAAATCCGAGCTTTTCCAACTGGGGAATATTATCAGAACCAATTCCTGCGACAAACCCTATTGATAACGGCCTAGATGCAGCCAACGAATTTGCTATGCAATACTGTAGATCTGCTTTTTTTATTGCGGAAAAATTGAAATAAAATAAATCAAATTTTTTATCCAACAATGAAAGTCTTAAATCTTTTTTTAATCCAAATGAGCTATTTGAGGAATATTTCTGTATATTGTCTAGTGCTATATCAAAGTCAAATGTTGCAATTGATGACCATTGCTTTGTTGCGACTAGTTTTTTAAAAAAATCAACCGATGATTCTTTTCCAAGAGTCATCGTGACATCTCCGTCATCATTATCAACAGGACTTATTGCTCCTTCGCTATATCCTATTGGATCGGTCACTGGATTTTCCTCATTTAATACTCCAAACGTTGAATTGAACGTTTGATATGGGCCAGTGGACTCCGGCTCGAATCCATTTTTCGGCTCCTCATCTTGTCTTGTCGACAGAGATATTTGTGATTTCTTTTTCATTCGTTTCTCATAGTTGTTTTACCAATTCTTCCATAACCATCTTGATGAAAAATCCATCTCGTCCGTTTAATATATTTTTAATAAGTGCGATACTTGTGCCAATTGATGCTCCGGCTGGAGTTTTTTTCTGACTCATTTCCTGGGGATTTAACCTAAAGACTCTGCTTCTCATATTTAATTTAGCTCTGTTTTGTGCCTCAACAGACATTGTGGAGATAAGTATTTTTACTACTTTCGCAATCTCTTCTGCGACATACTTTGGGTCGGCAACCCTATCTTGTGATATCTTGAGCATTTGCATTTTCTAAGGATGACCGAACTATTGTTTCGAACGCTTTTGATTTTGCCAGTTCCTTATCGCCACCAATCGTGGTTATTAATTCCGAATAATTCTTGCTAAGTAATTTTATTTTGCCAATAGACTCTTCGATATCTGAATTATATATTTTATAAATATATTCTATATATCTCTCTTCCTCTGTTACATTCGATTGTTCTGTTTTTGCAAATTTTTCAATTAAGAAATCTATAAATGATGCCCCAATAATAATCCCATCTTTATCCAAATCATCGGCCATTTCTATGAAATGTTTTATTATATTTACATGTTCTGAATTGTTCATTTTTGCGTCTGGTAATTCCTGATCATCAGTTGTCCCAGGTAATATATAGGCGTTTCTTCCGGCATTTTCAGTTGATGAATCATTCATACTTCCGACCGAGGGTAGCTCTGTTTTTAACGGGCGGACTTCTTTTCGTTCAATATTTCTATATGATAATTTTTTCATTTTTTTGATTTGCCAAAACTATCACTAGTAACTATTGATTCCAGAGAATGACCCTTGTACTTTGTTGGCTTGAATTTCTTTCCGCCTTTTGATTTTAGATGCCCCATTCCAGCAACCAAGTCAGCCGACGTAAATATAACATCATCTCCATTTGGAGACTTGGTTATATATAGTGGTGTTGTTGTTGAAATCTGCGCCAACGATGTTTTTTCTTTTACATCCATAGAAGTTGAAGAAAATATTAGCAGAAGTTTATTTTGGTGGCTCGGCTGGCGGAGGTGGCGCCGACATATCTGGTTGTTCCGGTGGGGCTCCCATTCCGGGGAGATTTAATGGCATATCTCCACCCTCTCCTTCTTTAACAGCGACGTCAACAGGTGGTTCTGGTATGGCTTTATCTGTGTCCAATGCCAATAGTTCCGATAATCTCATTCCTGCGAGAATAGCCTTCTCTTTATTTATGATTGCTTCATTTATAGATTCTTCTCTTAGTCTTTTTAACTCTTCTTCGTATGTTAGACCGAGGCTCCTACAAAGAGTTTGCACTGAAATTTGCTTACTGCCAACATAGGTTCCTATGGCACTTATATAATCAGAAAGATCGTAAAGATTCATATGATTAAAATCAATGACAGGCACCTGCAATCTTTTTTCTCCATCAACGTATTCGAAGAAATCCTGTAATTCGCAAATTGGAGCAAATATTTTTCTTTCGAGCCATTTTTTCATCATATTTCTAAATATGTCATACCTTTGGCGGAGAACTTCCAGACCAACAGATGAGCTTGCGAACGAGGCTCCCTCACTATCGAAAAGGGCTTTCGGAGCCATTAATCCATTATACAAGTTATTCATTATAAATTCTAAATCAGTTTGAACTTCGAGAGTTGACCCGGAAAAGCCAACTCTTGTTATCTCGACGCCATTATGTGTTACTATTTTAAAATCTTTATCATATTGCGCTTCTTCTAACACTTGACGGAATGCCTCAAGATCACCTTGTGTCGGTTTATAATCTTCTCCGCCTAATTTAACCAATGTTAGCGGATTTATCATACCATCAGCCTGGGCGAATTTGGCCTCCCTTATTTTATCAAGAAGCATCAGATCCTTATAAACAGAGACAACTATAGATGTACCTCTTATATCATAAGGTGCGGATAACAACTTCAAATGTGATATATTAAAATTATCAAGAGGTATATTTTGTCCACGCCTAACATAGTCAACTATGTGTTGTGGTAGCCGTGATTTCATAGCAAGATCGCTTGGGTCACTAGAACTAACAAGCCTCTTTAGCGTGGCGTCTGGCCTTAGACCTATCATAGTTTGGTCACCAATAACAGATCTTTTTACATGAACATAATCTGGATTAAGGACAGTGATTCTCTTCCACGTACCAGAAGATTGATCTAGTTCGGCATACGGAAATGCTTCTCCGAGCTTCCAATATTCCAACGCGACGCCATATACTACAGAATACAAGTCCACTTTTTCTGCCCACTCAAGGAAAAACTGTTGAACCTTTTTGTTTTTGCAAGCAATGTTTATTTTGCTGATAGGGTATGATGCGTGCAAATTAATAGCATTTCTGACTATTGGATTGGTATCGTAATAAATACGATTCCAAGCATTCATAGTAACTCTATCTCTTGGTAAATTTAAGTTTGCTAACAAAAATAGTGGCGAAAATACTTCTGGCGCCATCCTATCGGTTGTTGTGCTTGTTGCTATAGAACCCATTGGAGATGATATCGATGCAGTTTTCTTAAATGTCTGACTATGTGCTATAAGTGGCGATGCCACACTCGTCATCGACTTGGCATCATCACGACTATTAACGGCATTAGTTATTTCCGCTCTTCTTATATCCGAAACTTGCTCAGATCCAAATTTGCTAATGTCTGTTTTTGGTCTTTCCACTCTTCTCATCTAAAACCTCCGTGACATATGTGCTAATACTGGTCTTGGCGCAGTACTTTGATTATTATTACCAGGTTTGATCGTAAAACCCTTGGTTAAATCAAACTTCCATGCCATGTAGGCATACATCAGTGCCATGAGCCCGTCGTTTGGCGTTGTGCCCTTTGTGTATGTTTTGACTGGTTGACCACCAACGGTTTTTATTGATGATTCCATAGATGTACAGTGATCTATTAGCCACTCTATGTACTCAAAGCTTTTCCACGGGAAGCGTATCTTTCCCTTTCTAAACATATCGAAGATCTCTTCAATTAGAAGATCTTTATTATAAGATACTATTAGTTCGTCCTCTCTGAATTTTAAAGGACTAATTAGATTGCCGCTTCCTTGCGCTCCCAAAAATCTAGTCCCATAGTGAGCTGATAGATCTCTGACCTCGCTTTGTCCAAAAAAGAAATCGGAAATGCCCTGCTTTACTCCAAATCTTTTATACATCTCATGAATTGTCTCTTTTCTATAGTTGGAATCTTGTTTCCGTAGCTTATGAGTGTGCTCCAGTAGTAACGTTCCATCTGGTCGAGAAGAAAGAATTACAACACATGAATAAGATTGTCCAACGTGGCTATCAGATCCATCGTCTTTGCCGCCCCAATCGGCCCCAAGATAAACGTTTTTATCTCTTGGGTTTATAACCTTTGCAAATGATCTATCTGCATCTCTGCATTTCTCATAGATTTCCGCGCGCGTTATTGGTAATCCGGCCCCCGAGTAAAATTCTCCGATAACCTCATTACGAAATATTCTCTCTGTTTGTAGCGGATTATTCTCGGGCATTAGATTTACTATATTTTCTTTTGTGAAGTAAGGAATATATAACTGGTTTATGTGAAATCCGACAAACTTGCATTCTTCTGTCGGTCGGCTGGATACCCATTTGCCGAGTTCTATTGCCTCTATCTTTGTCTGCTCACAAGAGCAGAGTGGGCACTTTATTGTATGCCCAGATATCCAGATTTCTTTCCATCTATCATCATCCGGAAGATAGAATGGAAATGTATCCTTACAATTCTTACAACCAAGGTGATAGTATCTTTGATCAGATATGTCCCAAATTGATGCAAAATAACTATTCTTTTCTTTTGGTGTTCCAAAATAAACCTGGACGCCCTGGCCAACGGCACCATATTTTGCGGCAGTTAATATCTTGGTTGCATTTCCAACTGCGGTAGGAAAACAGTCTTGGATCTCATCTATCAGTAGCCCGTCGACGGTCATACCACGGACTCTGTCTCCATCCTCTCCTATGCTATCGACCCATAATGTTCCGTTTTCAAATTGTTTCATAGTTAAATTATCAACGGCTGTACCACTCGATAGTTTTCCCTTATTTATTATATCATTTTTTGACGTTCTTATAAGTCCTTCTAATTTGTCCTGCGAAAACTTTTTTACTTGTCCAAGAGATGGAAATGCATGCAATATTCTTATTGGCGGCTTGCTAAACAAACCACTATTCGTAAAATACAAATCTAATGCAGCTGCCATCATTGTCGCACCAACTTGACGACCCTTTTTTATAACAACCGGTTTGCCGGTTTTCTGAACAGCCTGTAACCCGATATATCTATATATATCGACCATAAATTTCCAGCCATTTCCTATTATTTTAAACTCACTGCCATCTATTGTGAGATTGTTTTCTATGAAAAATGCCGGATCAAAGTCCAAGAATGATGTTTTTATCTGATCGAAACTATCTCGTTCCTTTTGCTTTAAATTGCTCATTAACTCATAATACCAAATAAGGCCGCTTAATTATCTTGTATTCGGAAGCCCGTGTTGATAGTAATCTGCAATTTCCTCGGCCTGACCAATATGATCCGTTATTCCCGGCTTAAAATATTTAACGTCTATCTGTACGGAATCTTTTGGTTTCTTTTCATCTATGAATTTTTTTAATTCATCTGACTTTATTCTAAGCGATTCAAACCCAAGATCTCTGTTATCAAGACATCTTGCGGTTATTTCTGGCTCCAAAAGATATGGCTCCGCGACAATCATTTCTGATATATATTTCAATACGTTCTGTAGTGATGCTATGCGCTCTTTGCTTGGCTTCTTTGCTTTTTTCTTTTTGCCGGATGAGCTTGCGATAATTTCTATATCGTCTTTTGACGCAAAAGATCCAATTGAATCAAACCCAACTCTAGCTCTTATATCTTTCATTTTATCTTCAATTGTTGCAAATTTTTCCGTACTAGCAACTGGGCGAAGCTGCGATATAGACGTTGCCTCTTTTGAAAATTTATCTGAAAAATCTTTAAGCCAATCAACTGTCGTCGAATATTTTTCTGATTCATATGTTCTTTTTATAACAGACATCTCTTATCCTTTATGCAAAATAATTCTTTATAAACTCAATACCGTGTGTTTTATTTGGATCTTTTGTTTTCTTTTCGGAAAAGGTGCCACGATCTTTGAATATCGGGAATCCGCTGTCCATAACGACCTGCATTATTGCAAGCTCCTCACGATCTGTAAGTTTATATTTTTCTTTCAAGAAATCATAAACTTCATCGAGCGGTTTGCCACCTGAGACAACTGAGTTTATGATTATTCCAGATAACGCTCTTTCGAACGGAGAAACAAATAGATTAATCTTTGGCGTGAAGGCAATCTTTTTAATCTCATCATTAACGCCATGGTTATAGGCCAACTCTATTTCTTCTGCATACTTCATAAGATCTTCATCAAGACCCGCTTTCTTTTTTAGTTTACCTTTGAAGTTCTTATCTAGTTTTTTGATGTGTTCTTTTAAAAGCAAAATATCTTTCATTATAGAGACTCTTGTTGCCTCTAGAATGGAGTCATCCAAAATCCCAGTTTCATCTCTTCTTACAGCCTCAGATATTTCTTTTGCGAGATCCGTAAGCCATCTTATGGCGCGTTCTGCTCCAAGTATGTTTTTGCCATCATGTCTCGGTATTTTTGCCGGATATGATTCACTTATGTATTGCATAAAGCTATCCACAGCACGATCTTTTGCCCACGTTAGCTCCACTCTTTCCGGCTCTGGCTCTGGAATATCTTCTTCGTCAATCTCATCAACAAATCTCGATGAACCAGGAACTGTTCTCTTTGGAACCTCTATTGCATCAAGGATTTCGCTATATTGAACACCTTCTCCCCCTCCGAGATCCATTGTTTGCGATTCGTCATTCGCAAGAGTGACAAGTGTATCATTTTCTGTAAACGTAACTGATGATGTTAAAAACTGAGACATTGACTCTCCTTAATCTACCAAACCAACCAATCCATAATATATACTTCTTATATTATCATCTGAATAGTAATTCACAGGATATGATTGATATGATTTTGAATTTCCTATATATAAATTTGGATAAATTGGGCTACCAGACACAAAACTATTACCAGACATTTTTCTGTGATCTTCTGGATTATATTTGCAATCAACAGCACCTTTGTCCTTCAAGATTAGGTCGGCAAACGGGCATTTCCCACACTCTTTTGTTGTTAGAAATATTTGATAATTATATTCTTTTTCGGCCTTACCATCAGAATCTTTTGATATTTGTGTCATTGATAAAACGGAATTACCAGCACATTTACATGCCTCCGTTATTGGAAGTCCAAAAGGACAATGTTTGTACTTTCCTCTGATCATTGTATTTTTATAATAATATTAGTAGTGGTATCGATCATGATAAATACTTTGCTAGCAATTTGTTTTTTATCAAAAAATCAGAATATGTTCCGGACAAAGGTATTGCTTTAAATATTCCGAGGTCAAATATGTTTGATATAGTTGCGTCCTGATCAAACTTTAATGCTTCGTTTATTTCCATCGTCATGTATTGCTGCGTTAATTTTGTATCAAACATAATATCCGGATTCTTATTAACAAAATCAAATATATCATTATCAATCGTAAACCCAAACTTGCTAGAAAGTCTTATCGCTCTAAATATTCTTCTCGGATCATTCTTTATTGTTATTTCCGCAGGAATTGGACATCTTATTACTTTCGATTTAATATCATCTAGGCCCATTGCAGTCGGATCTGTAATAGCTCCTGTTTCAAAATCCTGATTCATTGAGTTTATTGTAAAATCCCTTGAAAATGCTTCGACAAATGCAATATCTTTTGGCCTATTTTCTTTAACCCAATCATAAACATTTGGATGCAGAAATGATAATACTCCTGGCGAAAAATCTATATTTTTCCCAAAATAAAAAACTCTTATATGCCTATCTTCAAACATTCTGAACATTTGGTTTGCTTCTGCTGAAAACAGAATGCCGAGTCTAACACACTCTTGGGAATTTGTCGTTATATCGATATCGTTTAGATCTGAATTTACATTCAAAAGAAAATCTCTAACTCGTCCACCAACTACATATGGTTTGTCGATGCCGTATTTTACAGAAATATTTGCAATTTTTTCTATCGCATCTTTACAATCTGTAAAATTTTGCGCTACCGCCATTTTGGTTTATCCTTCTGGCTGCGTTATTTTTTCTGGTAATTCGGCTGGTGTAAGACCCTCATTTGATGTTACAGCTTCTGGTTCTATTTTGTCACTCGGCCCAACATCTGGCGTACCCGGTACTTTCAGCTCATTGTTATTGGACATATCCATTATTGCCTTGCTATTTGAAAGCATTCCTAGCATTTTGGTCACTCTCGTTAGTGCATAAGAATATGATTCTATAAGCTTACTCTGAGCTTCTGCGAGTTCTGGGAACATGGAGGCGACCCCAACCTTGTCTAGAATAATATCAAATTCGGCAAGATAACGTATCACGCGCCTATCTGATAACGTGCCGGCTATTTGTTCCAGTTTTCTAGACGCATCTTCGATTGAAACGTCCTCTTTCATGATCGAATCATACTCTCCTTCTTCAGCACCGGGATTTGGACTAATATTCTTCATTAGTGTCTTGCCCTTTTCTGCATTGGCACGATCTTGCATCTTCCTATTGGTTTCTTCCTGCGATGGTCCCGCAGAGATGGTGGGCTGCGCTGCTTGTGTGGCATCCTCTTCAACCACCCTTTCTGGTTCGGCAGGCAGAGGGGCGGCCTCCTGAGAATATTTAAACAAAACAGAGGCGCCCGAGTCGAATCCGAGTTTTTTAAGCTGACTTGCGGCACGATAGCTAATATCTGAGGCAGATACCTGTAGTCTTATTTTTCCAACCTGAACATCTAATTTGTTTAATACTTGTGATATTTCTTCATATTTATCCGGGTCAACATAATCTTCGCTTTCTTTTAATATCTTATCAACCCTTCTGAGCGCAGTATTAAATTTCTTTTTCCAATTTTTGTAATTTATCTTACTTTCTCCACGCTCTCTAATATCATCAACCTGTTTGTCATGATCTAAATTACTATAATCAGATCCCATGTAATTAGATGTAGATGAATACGGGTCGCCAATCAGCGAAAATGCAGAATCTTTTTTTATTGATGCATTTTTTATATTGTATTTCAAGTGCTCTCCGTGGTTATAATATTTGATCCAGTTTAAAAAACTGTTTCTCTCTGTCTCATCTTTGAAAGTATTACTAGAATATTTTTCCAGGGCATCAACGTAATTTTTGCCCTCAGTATAAACTGAATCATATATCTTGTGAACACAGGATGCCCATAATTTTGTATCATATCCAAAGAATGGTGTTTTAAAAAAATAATTTTCATCCATAGGATATGCTATCTTTTTTATTTCTCTATGATCGATCATTTCGGATGCTATAAAAAAATAAAAGTCATTTTCGTTTTTAAATTTTTTTATGACATCTTTTTTTTGCCAAGCATATCTGAGTAATTCGTCAGAGTCTTTTTTTAAAAATTTGCTTATTGCTCTTTTTAAGTTTAAAAAAACAGGCAGCTCTGATTCGTCTATATTGCACTCCTCGACATAATGTCTAACAGAATCTTTAAAGGAATCTATGTCATGATTGTAGGTTGTCGAAAATTTATTCATCTTTTTGCTCAAGACTCATTATTTTGTCGATATTTGGAATTATGTTATTAATTGCACTTATGAATAGAGATCTGCTCTCATTATCAAGATTCGAAACTTCTTTACTATGCATAATTTCTTTTAATGCAAACTCTATGTGCCTTTTATCCAGATCTTTTAGAAGTATCTTGTCATTTGTAAAATTCTTTATCATCCAATTTCCAAATGAAACAAAACTTTGCAAATCGCTTGCTGATAACTCAATCTTGCCGTGAACTCCACTAGACATCTTCTACTGTGCCTATTAGGTATTGGTTGTATTCTACAGAATCATGTTTAAGTCCGACCATCTTATGATTTAACTTATCCATGAAGATCAGAACGAGTGCCGGATCCATCTCTCGCAGCACATCTACCACTGCCTCTTTCATTATCTTTAATTGGTCATCGACAACGCTAACATTGATATTGTGCTCAATTTTTTTATCAGCAAATCCTTCTATATATTTTTTCCAGTCCTGCATAACAGAGCGCATTGTATTTAGATACTCTAAAAATATACGATCATGTTTCACCTCTCCTGCCGCTATTGAGTTATAATAAAATTCCATTCTTGCAGAGATAAGTTTTTCCATTTCGAGTAGTTTTTTTGAAACGTCCATCTCGTTTGAGACAATCTCGTTCAACTTTGTCTGATAAGCTGCCGAATTAATTATCGATAACTTTGTTTCATTTTCGGCAGAAATAACTTCATCTGTTTTTTTTCTAACCTTTATATCTTCTAGTAGATTCCCTTTTATATTAAGGTGTTCTGCTCTGAACTTTTGCAGCGTCATATATGATATATGATGTCTTTTTGATTTTGGATATTTTTTTTTCAGCCACTCCTCAATGTGCTTGACGGAGTCTCCGTTGAGCAACATTTTTATAAGGCTTTCTTTGTCTGGATGGCGGGTTACTTTGTTCGGTTCCATTTTTTCTCCATAGCAGAAATATCATTGCTAATGATACCTCGCCATGTTATCTGGCGAAAATCTTTGTTTGATTTGATACGCTTGTTGGCGAAAAAGTTCTGCCGTCACTTGTCTTAAAGCCGCTGTTATAGTCGAAAACTTGTTTTGTGTATGGATTAACTCTTATACCATCGGCAGGGACTGCGGCCTGTACACCAGGCATGTCTGGAGCATATCGTGTCGATAAAGAATGATTCGACTCTGTTATTATTGGTTTATAATCTGGCTGCTCACCGAAAACACCATATAATTTCGATGAATCTGATTTTGGAAGATTCATCTCTTCTTGTATATCAAATCTGTTCTTGTATTGCACAACGTTTTCTCTGGCATCTTGCAGGATGCCAACTGCTTGCGCGATCTTATAAAGTCCGTTCAAAGATTTTGACCTAGAGGAAACGCTCATTTGTTAGCTCATCACTATTTTGCTTGTCGATATAACTGTGCCGTCCATTGTCTCCAGATTTCTTTTTTCAGTTCTAAACTTTGGAGTCGGCCTTCCCTTTTCATCAAAGGCTATTTTGCTAAGTGGTAACCCGAGCTTTGGACAATACCATTCTACCGAGTTTTTTGTTCTTATAAGATCTCCACGCTTTACTGCCTCTTTTACAAGGCCCTGATCAAACGGTTGACTTGCAATCTTTATCATTTTTTGAAAATCATCAAGAGCTATCTTGAATCTGTCTGGACCAAATTTAGATCCAATCACTCCAAGTGCGTCCTCAGATGTTCTGTAATCTTTCGTAGCAACGCCGCCTATAACAACATCCATAAGTTGTGGATATGATAACATATTTAGTTCATCAGTATCCCTAGAAAAACTTTGTGTGGACGCCATTTTTGCGCCAGATAAAAATGCATTATACCCGCTTTGTGAGAAGTCAAACTTCACAGAGTCGCTTACAAATATTGATGGCATGGCAACCTTCTTTTCCAATACTTCTATTGGAACAATAAACGATTTTTCTCCAACCGATGTTGCTGTTTTTACAAGAAAAGAGAGTCCATTATCATTGGTGCCGGCAAATTTAACTTGTGGTCTTGCTCCCCAGGCAGAAACTTCCGTCACTATGACGGATGCGGCCATCTTTATCTGATCTTGTGAATACTTGTTTGAAGCCAGTAATATTTCTTCTGAAATATCAAATTTCTCACGCAGTTGCGCCGGAACATTTATTTTTGGTGTTTGCAAATAACCCGATTGTCTTAAATCGGAATATTTCGAAAGATTTGAGTCCTTTTTTACTTTTTGTGCCGTCTTAAGCTGAACAAGAACGTTCTCTTTCGTTAGCTTTACTAGACTTCCATCTAAAACAATCTGTTGCGGAAGACCCACGCTGTTGTTTGAAATTTGAACAGGAATACTGACATGGGACGTTGAGAAATCGCTATTTCTATAGTAGGCATTACAAAGTATATAGTGCTCGTTATTTGTTACAGTTCTAACTTCGTCAGGCCTCATGCCCAATGCCCCTAGTTCTAACAACACAAGGCGTTCCGCTTTTTTTGATAAATTTTTGTTAAAAAGACCAGAATCATCATTGGAGCCAAAAGAAAACAACACAGAAAACGCATCAGATAGTGCTGTCTTTTCTGATAGTTCCACTGGCTTCGACATATCCATCGCGGTCTTCGACATACTTGTCGGTTTTGTTGGTTCTGATTTTCCATATGAACCACTCAGCAAATCACCGAGTTCATCTCGAAAAGATGTCGACCCATTTGATATGCCTGAAAATCTATCATAGAGCGAGGTAATCTCACTCTGAGAGAAATAATCTTTACTCGACGCCATCTTCTTTAGAACATTTCTCATATTACCAATTACTTGGTCTTTCTGATATTTTTCAGATGCAACGTTAAATCGATCAAGCACATAGCGAGAGGTAAACTCTTTGCCATTCTCAATTGAGTTGAGAGCCTTCTCTGCTTGTTTTTTTAAAAGTTTGAATGACATATCTTTCACCTAAATAAATTTTTTCAGTTCTGGAAAAGTAAGAATTAACGCATCACGCTTGTTCGATGGCTGTTCCTTTAGAAGCTCCTTTACAAAAGAATCATCCGAAGATGATTTTTCTATAATCGCAGACTTAAATAATGAGATATCGTTACTAGAAAACCCATATTCATCAGAAGAGAATCTTGTTATTGGGATATTTTTATATGACAACGTAACGTTCTTCTTATCATAATCAGATATTGCTTCCCAATCACCCGACTTTCTTGTCTCAAACTGAGGGTCGGATGCCCTGACCAAGTGCTGCTTGCCGTCTATTTCTTGTAACGCCCACAATGATTCGTATGGATCGTTGTCAACTTTGTACATATCGAATGCTACTTTTTTAAACGAAACCAGACTGGTTATCAAGATAGTATCTTTTACTCCGAGATCGGACGATTGCTTTTTCGCAAGCTTTATTAGCATATTGTCCAGATAATTTTGCATTACTCTCCTCACGAAGATACTTTATTTTAATAGTAGAAAGTCACAAACCATAGTATCAATATTAGTTATGAAAAATTAGCAGATATCAATCAACCCTTTCTTTTAGCTTGCTCATTTCTTCTAAAAGTTCTGATATCTTTTCATTACCAGAACATATTTTTTTTAATTTTTTAAAAATACCACCATATCTTTTCTTGTTGTTTTTATAATCTAAATTTCCACGAAGTGCTTTGTGTACCGCAGATTGGGTTATTCCCAGGTGTTGGGCAATTTCATTTTGGGTCTTGCCCATTAATATCATGAACAAAACTTTTTTCTGATGCTCTGTCAACAGTTGGCCGTTGACAATGGAATAAACTTCTGCCAATAACTTTTCTCTCAAATCAAGCATTTCGTCCGAGTGAGCATTTCTTTCCAAAATGCTGGAAATACCACTCTCCTCTGAGAAATTATTTATTTTCAATTGATCGAACGCAACCTCGACTATCTTATATTGATAATTTTTGCTCTTTAGCTTCATCAAAACTCCATCGGAATTATGTTTTCGACATCTTTGGAAAAATCAAGTGCCGTTTTTTTATTATCTAAAAAATAAACTCCAGCATCTTTATACTCGTTTGGAAGTTTTACAAATCTCAATTTTATGCCTCTGTTTATATATTTCTCGTATATTAGTTGCGCTGATTTTTGTCCACTCTCATCACCATCTAAAAAAATAGAGATCTTGTCAGTATACCTTGCTAGCTTTATAAAATGTGCCTTCGAAAAACCTGTGCCGCACGCCGCAACGGAATTCATTATGCCGGAGTCATACATGCTTATCTGATCAAAATATCCCTCAACAACGTATACATTCTGTTTTGACAAAATATGCTTCTTTGCTATATCAAGCCCAAACAAATTATTGGCCTTTTTAAATTTCGAATTTTTATATTTCGGTATATTTAAAATTTTTCTTTCGTCATCTGACAACATACATCTCCCGGCTAGTCCAACCGGAACTCCATAGTCATCGTAGATTGGAAATATAATAGAGTAGTAATCTGAAAACTGACTATTTCCATCATAATCCATGAGACCTATAGATCTCATAAAATCAACAGACACATATTCTGTTAGCTTGTTGATGTTTCTCGGAAAGAATCCTATTTTATATTTTTGAAAGGCCTCAACAGAGAGGCCTCTTTCTTCAAAGATATAATCTTTGCCAATTTTTGTTTTCTTCAAATTACTATGACATATATCTATTAACTTACTTAATTCCTGCACTTCCATCATCTGATGCCTCTAATTTTTGGATGGCTGGTTGGACTTTTTCTATTGCACTCGCCATAATATCGCTTATGACTATTGTGCAGTTTTTTGTTTTGCAATCTTTTCCGTACGCAACACCATTAATTATTGTAGTCTCTACTTTCTTATTACAGTTTTTACACTCAAACATAAATGCCTTCTTTGCCGGCGTAATTATATCTCTATTTTGTCGCATGCTTTGCTTTGTAAAACTAGATATATTTGTAATATCTTCTCCACATAGCTTACAAACGGCCTCGTTTCTATCGACGTCTAGTGACGCCTCCGTAGTTCCATCTGATTTCTTGCATTTTGCATTACAGCTTACAAGCATTTTATTCTCCATCCTCTTGATTTATCACATCATCGAACTCTGTTTCGCTATATTCGGATTCATCAGTTGGTTTAAATGTTGCAATAACTTCGCCTGACATATACTTTGCTCTGCAAAGTTCTTCTACAGCATCAAATATCTCTTGTTGCTTTAGAAAACTTGTAGTGCTATCTCTTCCATTAAATTTGCTATCTCCAAACAAATATGTTTTTGTGCCCTCCTTTACAAAAACACCACACAATAACGCAAGCTCGAGAAGCTCTTCTTCTTTCTCTGCGAATCCTTCCGTATACTTTATAGTATATATGGCTTCTCTGTATGGTGCGCCAACCTTATTTTTCTCTACTTTTGCCTTAACTTTGTGCCCAACCTTATCTTCATTATCATCCTCCACGATATTATCTTTACCTGACATCGGGGCCATGTTTATCATAACGCTACAAGCATGTTTTAACGCCTTACCCCCAGGGCTGGATTCTGGGTTACCATACATTATACCTGGATTAACTCTGACTTGGTTTATAAATATCATTGCGACGTTTGCGTCGGCTAGGGCAGGTGTTAGCTTCTTTAATTCAGTAGACAAAAATCGTGGCATCGGTGCCATATTCTGCTTTCCTATCATTGCGTCTATTTCCATTGGGGTCTGCATGGCCGCAACGGAATCCAAAACTATGAGCCCGAGATTTTTAAATCTAGGATCCTCACCCTCTATAACCAAATCCAAAACACCCTTAGTTGTCTTTGATGACTTTTTTGTAACCTTGTTTACGGTCGTTCTGCCAACAAGGCCCTCAAAGATTTTCTTCGCGTCGTTTGTTTTTGCAACAACAACTCTTGCCGTATCCACGCCAAGCTGCTTGGCCCACCTTGGATCATAAGTGTATTCTGCGTCGATAAACATAACCGTATTTGTTGGATTTTTGTCCAACCAAGATTTCATACAAAGAAGTGATAGAAGAGTTTTCCCTGAGCTTTCTTTTCCTGCAACTTGAATTATTCTTCCTCTTGGAATTCCACCAATACCTAATGCGTAATCTAGTGAGGAACTTCCGGTTCTTATTACATCGTACGAACCTATTGTATCTATATTCCCATCAAAATATAAGGCATCTTCACCAAATAAGGATAAAAGTCCACTTTCTCCGTCAGAGAATTTCGCCTTTAAGACTTTCTCTTCTTTTGGTTCTTTTTCTTTTTTTGCCATCTTAACTACCCTCTTCTTTGCAATTGTGATTCTCTATTTCTTTTTCGAGCTCTCTTCCGTTGTTAATCCACGGTGTTTGCTTTCCGCAGCAAGTACAACAATATATTCTGTTGCCACTAATTTTTTTATCAAAAACACCTGTAATCTGTCTTATCGGAATCCAAAGAATTCCGTTCTTATTCTTGTTCATGTTATTCTCTTAATACTTGTGATTAAGACTAGTGTCGGAGTTCGGCCGCCACCCAGCACTTGGTTGCCATCCACTCGGATTATCTTTATTTTCCGCCATTACCGCCTCTGTGTTTATCAGAAGTAATGCAGCACTTACTGCGTTTTTTAAAGCAGTCTCAGTTACCTTTTTCGGGTCTACCACGCCGAGATCCAGCATATTTCCAACATCTTTCGTTATCAGATTGTACCCGAACCATGGATCATCGGATTCCATTATTTTGCTCTTTATTTCGGCCGAGTTAATATGTCCATTTTCAAGTATTTGATAAAATGGTTTTTCGCAAGCCCGTTTCAAAACAGATGCTGCTTTCTTGTAGTTTTCAGGAACAGCATCTGTATCGAGCCTTAGCGCTGCTCGTAGCAGGGCTGATCCTCCTCCTGGCAAGATGCCATCTTCTATCGCTGCCTTCGTTGCGCACACCGCATCCTCTACGCGATCACCCTTCTCACGTAGTTCAGCTTCCGTAGAATATCCGACACATATTACTGCTGCCTTTCCCTGCAAAAATGCAAGTCTCGCTCTAACATCTTTCTTGTCTGAATCAGATAACGATGTATCCAGTGTTTCTGAGTAAATTTTTTCTTTTTCTGCAACAGATTCTTTATTTCTGTTGCCATTTATAATTATCGTATCGTATCGTGATATTTTTACTCTTTCTGCCCTACCAAGAGATTGCGTTGTTGCTGACAATAATGGGTTACCATAGTTTTCTGAGAATACACTGGTTCCTATTAGTATTGACAGGTCGTTGAGCCACTGATCATTGTTTTTCCCAAACATAGGATATTCCACGGCGACTGCGTTTAGTCTTCCGGCCTTCCTATTCGTTATAAGCATTGCCAATGCCTCTTGTCTTATTGATTTCGCTATTATCAGAAATGGCTTATTCAATACATGGAGTTCGTTCAGCAAGACTATAAAGTCCTGAAAATGAGTTATGTCCCTATCACAAATTAAAATATATGGATTATCCAATATAATTGGATCTTCTCCTGGGTTTAAAAGAGCTGGGGTGCAAAATCCAGCCCTTATCTCTATCCCATCTGTTACCCTGAAGGATGTATCTTTCCCCGGAGATGCCTCGGCAGTTACAACGCCATGTCTGCCAACAGATTCGAACGCTGATGATATTGCGTCACCAAGATCTGTATCGTTATTGGCAGATATTGTTGCTATACTTCTCAGATCTCTTGTGGATGATATTGGTAAAGAAAATGAGTTTAGATCCTTTATAATCAAGGATAGCGTATAATTTATGCCGTCGCGAAAAAATATCGGATTTTCACCATTCATAACAAGTCGCATGCCGCCATCAAATATTTCTGCGGCAAGAACGGCAGCAGTAGTCGTGCCATCACCAGCAACGTCAGCAGTACGGCCAGATACTTCTTTTATCATCTGGCAGCCAAGCTCTTCTATTGCATCTTCTAACACGACCTCTCTGGCCACAGAGACGCCGTCTTTTGTTATAACGGGCGCTCCAACGGATCTCCCAATAAGAACGTTTTTACCAAATGGTCCCATTGTTACTGCGACTGTTTTTGCCAGCTTCTGTACTCCGGATAAAATCTTATTTCTGGCTTCGTCGCCATAAAGTATTACTTTTGACATACTATCTCCCTATTTATTTTGATTTTCGACGCAGTATGCAAACCCAACACATATTGCATCACTTTCATCGTAAGCTTCTGCGCCTATCGATCCATTTTTTGATATTCTCGGTATGAATAGCGAAAACTGTGTTTTCATGGCCTCTAAGACCTCTTCTTTGTTTAAAGATTTTCTTTTTATAAATTTAGCAACAACAGAACGAATGTGTGATACTGCCATCATTTCCGGCTCATAACCGAGCGACTCAAGGCAAATCATTTGAGATATAGAATTAAATGTCGCAAGTATTATTATTGTTTTTGCGGTCGTTCTTCCTGGTGAAAATCCAGATGCATAGTTTTCGATTGCAACAGCATCTGGCCGCTCAATATTATATAACCTTCTTAGTTCTTTTACATATTCGAACACGCGATATATAATTGTCCCCTTCTTCGAGTCAGGGGGCTTTATGTGACCATAACGAATTAGTTTTATTTCAGTTTTATCATATTCAAAAACTGAAAATCCAACACAAGAAGAAGACACATCGAGGCCGATTATTTTTTTCATAAAACATTATACTAATTTTGTCGATTGCGACAAAAGAAAACGCGCATATGCTTTGTAACATATGCGCGTCTGTGTGCGCGTGGACCTATTCGAAATCAAACTCGAATTTCTTTGCACCAGCAGTTTTTGTTGCCGGCTCTGAATCATCCTTTGCGCTATCAGCGGTTAATGATGACGAAAATCCCAGCATCTTTACAATTTCTTCTGAGGGCATTGGGGTAATCATTCTATCGATATTCACCTTGTCGTTAAACTCTACAAACTTTGCTTTAAAAGTACTCTCAAGCGATTCCTTTGGATTTGGAGTCACGGTGTAGAGCGGCTGTTGTCCCTTCGGGCCGCGATTGATAGAGATATCGTATCCCGTAACTTTGCCCCACTTTTGGTTGTTGAAGAGCATTTGGATACCCTTGTAAATTTGATTTCCAATTTCTAGCAACTTAAACTCATTGTCACTACGATCAAGGATTTTTATAATCCAATTTGGTTGCTTCCGAAATCCGGCGTCCTCAAGCTTTCTTACTAACGCCTGATTGCTTGTTGGGCTTACAATCTTACGTTGTGCCCCATCTGGCAGTGTAACCCAGTGAATATAGCTTTGGGTTGGATTACCCATTATTCTCACTACGTTTTCCCCCTCTTTTAGTCTCATAAAATCAGTCTTTCCCTTGCCGCTCGGAAGATCCGCTTCGTTCCAATCAATTTCACCCGATATTGCTTCTTTGGCCATTGCTTACTCCTTATTTGTTTGAATCAACTTGAATCACTTATCTGTTTGTTGTTTACTTCCAATCAATCTCGCCACATATGTCTTTTTTTATTGCTTGCCTGCCGTGGCCGGCGGTTTCGCCTTCTAAATTATACTCCGGCGTCGGAGAAAAAGTAGAATAATTTGATGCTCCTTCTATATTATAATCCCTCCTTATAAAAGCCTTTAATGAATAATGCCACATCGAAAAATATCTAACCTTATTATCTAGCCATAGCTTGCAAACTCTTGCTTTATCTAGCTCGTCTTTTATAGACATAACCGTTTCGTCACATTGGGCAAACCATTCCTTTTCCTTTGCTGTCTTATGCCCAGCAATCGGAGCCTTCATTAGTGTTGCTTCTGCCTCCGCTTTGTCTAGCAGAATCTTTTTCTGCCCAATCCATCGCTCAACTTGGGTTATTTTTTCTTGGCAAAGATCCTGCGCCTCTATTGTTGCGATTATAAACATTTCTGCTATATTCGAATCAATTACTTTTGTTCGCGGCAACGATTGCGAAAGTTTCATAATCTCCGATAGATCCAGATTTTCTATTGAGAAATTCGACGTATCCATCATTTCTTTAAACCGCATCGTTTTGCCTCTCCGATATTATATAGTACCGCGGAAATCAGAAGCGAACTAATCTATTTTAGATTCGAGTTTCTTAATTCTTTCGTCCATAGTTTCGATTTTTTGTAGGTACTTTTCAACCTGCCTCATGCGCTGGTTGAAGCTCACATTGAGCAGGAAAAACAGCACCGGGTTTGGTGTTGCCTTGTCTGTTGGAGGACTTATTCCGGCAATATTTCCGGAAAGGTCTGTTTGGAACAGACCTCGGAACGAGTCCTCGCCAAATAAAGTTTTGAGGCGCTCATAGTATTCAAACTCCTCTGTTGAAAGAGAAATTCTTGTGTTTGCTATCGCTCTAATATTAGCCATTTGATCTACTTATTCCGGAGAATGCCTTATGACCAGAAATAGCGGCAACTTTCTTTAATCTCGAAACTCTGTCATCCGGTTCGTCCATTGCAGCCAAGACTTCTTCGTCAACTTCTTCATCGCCCGAACCGTCGGAAGACTCTTGACTTGTGTCTCCTCCGTCAAAATCATCTGGCGCCATTTTTTGTGATTTTAATGGCAAAGAAGATCCTGCCCTTGATATCGGATTAACAATTCTTTTTGGCCTCTGCTGTTCTTGCTGCTGGGATTCCGTTAGGACAAGGTCTGCTGCCATTTCTTCTGCGGAAGTCTTATCGAGTTCTTTTTGTAGATTAAACTTTATATAGATCGAAAGATCGTAGGTTAGGTTCTGGATTAACTCCTTACTTAGTTGGGCCGAAAGATTGATCATAAATTCCTGACCGAGCAACCTCTTGCTTATTCCGGCAATTTCCTGAGCATCGGCATCGGATAGCAACGAAGCACCACATGATGGGCAGAAATTCTTAACAAGGGCAAAGCGCATCTTTGGTGGAACTTTAAACTCACATTTTTCGCAAGATATCATTTCTTTACCTCATTTGTTGAGTAATCAAAATCTTCTAGTGCAGAAACTAAAGCCTCTGCTTCTGAGGCCCCACTTCCAAGAACGCCGCCGTGCGTTGCACCGCTCCAACAAGTATACCAAATTCCGTCACGCTCCACAGTCCAAATCGTTGGCATTTCGTAAAGTTGTCTTACAAGATAAAGCAAGCACCCTATTGTCGCCGGGTCTGAGCAATCTGGAATTATATCAGAGAAAAACGAGTCATCCAATACTTGTGTAAAACTTGAGCCACTAGCAAGCTTGCCAATAAAACTGGCGTTTTGTTGATCTAACGCAACAGCATAGCCTTGTGATAAGCTTACTATGCGAAACGATTCTTTCCCCAGCACAAGCATGCCAGGGCGCCACTCAAAACACCTTGTGCCAATAGCTCTTTTCCCAAGAGAATTTATAGTGCCTATATTCATTACAACCTCTTAATTCCGAATATTTCCAACACTTCTTCTAAATTGAGCGATTTCTCATCCATATATTCTCCAACTTTACAAATCGCCTTGAATGGTATGCCGTCCTTAAATTGTTGACCGAATTTTTCATAATGCTCGGTCCACATTGTCATTCCGGTTGTGTTTCCCTCAAGATCTTCGATTAGATATTTTGCAAACTTTCTTCCGGTTTTTGGACCCTGCTTTATCTTGAATTCCTTCATCACGGTCTTTACTATACCTTCTACGCGAATTTTAGCTCCGACTTTTAATGATTTTATATCATTGAATTTCAATGTATCAGAGCCGCCCTTAAAGAATCCTTTAAATATCTCGTGAGTCTCTCCAGATAGTGGCCTTCCCATAATCTCTCGTTCGTTATAAAGCAATTCTTTTCTTGGCCATTCTTCGTTTATTTCTGGCAATCCCAGCCCAGCATCTGTTGGAGTTTTACCCCTCTTTATTGCGGCCTTTACTTTGTTGCGATATGATTCATAATTGTCATAAATATCTTTTCTTTTTCTTCCGAAGACATCAAGAGCACCACAAGCGGCCAATGATTGCAGAGCACCCTTTCCTATAAATCCTTCGCTACCTTGTTTTGAATCCTTTGTAAGCGGAATACCTTTCTTAAGCCATTCGGTTGCCGTCATTGTTTCGTCACCAAACACTTCGTCTTTAAGCGTTACATCATTTCCTTTTAACAAGAAATCACAAAAGTCAGAATATGGTTGATTCTTAATTAGCTCTGGAATTGCTTTTGGTCCAAGCCCCTTTACGGCAGAAAATCCGGTCGCAATAACCTTATCAGAAATAACTTTATAATTCTCAGCGCCCTTATTTATATCTGGTGGGGTTATTTTTATTCCGAGTCTTTTGCACTCAACAATGTAAGACTGTGCTTTGTCCGAGTTCGGATCTTGCCCATTTAGCAGAGCACACATATATTGTGTTGGATAATTCGTCTTAAGCCAAGCCGTTTGGACGGAGATAATTGAGTAGGATATAGCATGACTTTTGTTAAACCCGTAACCAGAAAATGCAGAGATTTGAGTATCCCAAATATCCTCAGCCTTTTCGTAGGTCATCTTGGAATGTTCCATACATCCTTTTAAAAAGTCAGACTCTATTTTTAATGCCAATGCAGGATCTTTTCCCTTTAGTTTTGTGTATTTTCTAAGACCGTCAGCTTCATTCAAATCCCATCCAGCACAATCTGCGGCAATTGTCATCATGCTTTCCTCATAAAGAGAGATGCCATATGTTGGTTTCAATGCTCTTTCAAGCGAATGGTGAGTATAACTCACTTCTTCTCTTCCGGTTCTTCTATCAATATATGCCTTTCTTTGTTCTGCGGGACAGCTTGGCCTACCCAACGCATTTATTGCGGCCACAGTCTCCACGTCTTTTGGCTTGATTTTCATACAAAGTGGTGACAAAGATGACTCTAATTGAAATACACCAAGATTATCTCCACGAGATATCATCTTGTATGTTTCTGGGTCGTCCAGTGGAATGTCATCTAATTTTATATCTTTTCCAGTTGATTCTTTTATATGTTTTAAGGCATTTGACATTATCGTAAGCGTCTTTAGTCCCAAGACGTCCATCTTGACTAGACCGAATTCTTCAACACGGGTCTTTTCCCACTGTGTTGCAGTTACAGCCTCTCCAGCGATTGCCGCACCATCCTCATCCTCTTCTTCGTCGCCAATACGCAACGGAACTATCTCATAAAGCGGAACATCACTAATTACAACTCCCGCCGCATGAATCGACCATTGTCGTGTTAGATTTTGAAGCTTTTCTGAATATTCCCTTACTTCTGGATATTGTTCCAAAAATTTAGAGAATGTTCTCTCTTTCGTTTGATCACTCATCTCAATTGCTTCTGCCATCGTATGTGCATCTGGCATTATAGCAGTAATATGGTTGGCTATTTCGAATGCCTCTGATTTGCCACCACCTATCTCAAGGCTTCTTGATATGTCTTTTAAAACAACCTTTGGTGTCATTACGGCCCAGTTGCTTATTTGTGCAACATAGTCCTTACCATACTTATCTCTAATGTACGCCTTAACTCTATCGGGATGTGAGAAATCGCAATCAATATCTGGAAATGCTTTCTTCTGTTTATTATGAAATCTTTCAAAGAGAAGGTTGTATTTTATTGGGTCTACTTTTGTAATCTCTATAACAAACGCAACAAGAGATCCCGCGGCGCTTCCCCTTGCCGGCCCGCAAATTACATTATTCGCATTCGCCCAGCGAACATAATCTGCGACGATCAACATATATGACGAAAAATTGTGAAGTTCTAATACTGATAGCTCGTACTTTATTCTGTTCCAGTACTCTCTTTTCTTTTCGTCGGAATATCCTTCGGTGAACTTCTCAAAGCCCAGCACACAATGGTACCGAAGATATGCTTTATCTTCTGGAAGTTCTTCGCAATAGGTGATCCACCATTCTTTGAACACATCATAATCCGCCTGTTTCTTAACGGGGAACTTCGGAAGGATTGCACCGCGTGATTTGAGATATGTCGGAATCTCACAAGCATCGGCTATAACAATAGAATTCTTCATTGCGGTATTTGCAATATCTGATCCAAAGAAATCTGTGATCTCATCAGATGATTTGAGATACATTTCCTGTACGCCATATCTAAATCTATTCGGATCCGAAAGTGGCTTCTTATCCTTTATTGCCAACATCATATCGTGTGCAGCACTTCCAGACTTTAACACATAGTGTGCGTCACATGTTGCGACATATGGAATGTTATATTTTGACGAATACTCTATAAGTTTTTCGTTTAACTTTATCTGGTCTACTTTTCCATCCTCGGTCTTTAATGAATGTGGCTGAATTTCCAAATACAACCTATCATTAAAAATTCCGTGAAGTCTTTTAAGATTATTTTCAGCAATACCAAAATTATCAGTCACTATATCTTTGGATAATAATCCGTTTGAACAGGCCGTAAGGCAAAATACATCTTCGTTATATTTCTCGATATGATCCCAAGTTATTCTTGGTGTCATTTTACCCATATAACCAGAAACCTGATTCTTGTAAGCCTCATAGTTCATTCTGAGTATGTTTTTATATCCATTGTGATTTTTGGCGAGAAGAACCATATGGGATGATTTCTTTTCATTTTGATCTAATGCAAAATAAATCTCTTCTCCCGGTATTAGTCTAACCCCGGTTTTCTGCGATGCCTTGAAAGCATCGTTTATTGAAGTAAGTGTGCCGTGATTTGTAATCGCCATCGCATGTTGATTTAGCTCTTTTGCTCTGTCAAACAATTCATTTATATCTGCAACAGAATCGAGGACCGATCCTATATTGTCATGGCCATGAAGTGAGACGAATTTACCATTATTCATTTATTTTATTTCTCATATGTCTTGCTACGAACTCATCATTAACTATGGCATTGCTACTACTCAAGTTAACCAGAATTGACTTATAAAATTGCAACTTGTTAATATTCTTATTTTTTGTAATCCAAAACTCAAGCTTGTTGCGCCAATTACAAATACTTTTGTTACCTTTATTTATGTTGCATTCCCAGCACGCCAACTCTAAGTTTGAATTATTATTAGTCCCGAATTGTTCTGAACCCATTATTGGAATAATATGCTCTATTTGGAATTTTGATTTGTGTATTGAATTGGCCAAATATGGTATCTGATCGCAGCCTCTATTACAATAACAGCATGTTTTATATTTCATTATTGTATTTTTTACAAACTCACGATCTAATTTGCCAAGCTGTTCCGTGTCTCTAGTTGATATCCTTGCTATTTTTTTAAATAAAGAATTTTCGTCGTCAAGGCATTCTCTGCATACGATCTTGAATAATCTACCATTTTTAAGATTAAAAGAATGTAGTTCTTTTGTTTCTAATGAAACTCCAAATGACATGCATTCTTCATTTTGACAATATCCAAATTTATCATCTGGCTTCTTTAACCCGAACCTTGCCCAAAACGGTATGTCATGATACTTTGAAACAAATAACTCAAGATGTTCTGGATTGACACAGTTAATGGAAGCACAGCGGTGCGCTATCATTTGTTCCCTTTTCGATTGTGCTATCTTTCCAGTAAAGATTTCATAAAACAATTTCTTCGAATCAAAGATAGTATCGCCAATTCTTATGGTTCCATCTTTTAGCCAATCGCCAGATTTCCAACATGAGTTTTCATCAATTGAAACTTTTGATTTCAGGTATGTTTTTAACAGTTCTTTTTCCGCCTCGTTAGGATTATTTATATCGAATTCCTTTGACACGCCAAGCCTATACCATAATGGTGGAAATCCACTACGGTATCTAAAAACATGAGCATCGTTAAGACAGCGGCTATCACACCCCATATGAAGATATTCTTTTTTGTTTTCTTCGGAAGAGAAAAGTCTTCTTCTTAGTGCGTGATAATAATCGCTTGTTCTGTCGTTCTCCGGCCATAAAATACATCCAGCCTCATTCTTAATTGCCAACTTTTCGACTACATCACAAAAATCATAAGTCAAAATGCAAGATCTGCAAACTAATTTCGGCGTTAGATCATTTTTATTGCGGAAACTATTTATACCGTGATCTTTCCCGCAATAAGCACAACGTCTTGTATCATTCGTCGCTTTTATTGTCTCTAATCTTTTTCTTTCAAAATATAAAATACGAAATGCCTTTTTATTTGTTGCACGCTCTTCATCAGTTAATTTCTTTAGTCTTCCCATATCAATTATCCATAATAAATTTGCAATTAACCAAGCTTCTTACTATGAATAATTAATAATAGAACTATTAATATGTACTATTTTTATCATTCCTAATAGCATCGAATGTGTCAATAAACTCTCTTGCGGCACTTATTTGGAGCCTAGCATTTTTGACGGCCTTACTCTTTCTTTCGTTGAACTCCGCCAGATGTGGTGTGGGCACAGTCATTATATTTTCCACCTCCTTGACTAATTTTTCCTTCGCGTCTATAAACTCGTTGCAAAGATCGACAAGACTTTTTGGCCCATATTTATGGGTGATACCAATCCTTTCTCCTTTGTTCCAAGAACGTCCAGCGTACTCATCTTTGTTTGATTTTATGCATTTTGTGATGTCGCAAATAAAAGAACCATTGTTCTTGAATGAATCTTCTAATTCTTTTAATTTTTCAAATTCTTTTGACATATTATTTAAATCCGCCCGCACCAATGATTCCACAAATTGGAAATAATATTATTGCCGGAAGAACAAAGGGCCCCATATATTGTCCGAACCAGGCCATCATATATATCGGGCCTCCTGCGTTCCAAAATAATACAAACAACCACATAATTAAAGGTAATCCAACCAATATAAATATTGCAAAAGTAACTATGTTAAAAATAATTGTATTTGATTTTGACATATTATTCCATTTTAACTTACGACTAGTTTATAACCACAACAAAATACTGAGCCGCCGGCGCCACATTCAAGAGCTAGATTTGTACCATATCATCCGGCGGCCTTTCAGAGCGAATTTACCGCAGTTTTTTCATTGCTCTGTCTCGCCAGCAACGTCAAAACAGCCGACTGCGGCTCTGTTATTTGCCGGCCAAACAAATACTTCCGCTATATCAGGAAGTCTGCCGATCGCAATTCTATATTCCGTCGCACACATTGTAACCGAATCGTCTATGCTCATTTCAGTTGTGTCAAAAGTTGGCATAAAAAGCGTAGGCTGCCCCTTGCGTTCTAGTTTGTAACAATCTGGCGCCGCAGATTCTGTTATCTCGGTTATACGTGTTTTCATATTACTTCACATCCACCAGATCTGCGATATGAGAATAAATAGAGGTCGTTACTTCTGGATCAATATCACCCTTTAGCATTTTCATTGCTTCCGCAACCTCTTTCTTTGGAATATTGTACTCCTCAACGAAATCTGCCATTACTTTCTTCTTTTCATCACGCAGTTCTTTTATCTGTTCATCAAGCTCTGCGACCTGCTTAACCATCGAACGAACATTCTCCATTGTAAAGTTACCATTTTTTACAATTGGTGCCTTTTTTGTGTCCTCATCTTTTGGGAACAGTTTTACCATGGAGTCATTTTCGGTGCTCATTTTTATCTCCTATTTTGCTAAGTTTGCCATCGTGTCAAGGTAGCGGCCCCACCATTCGTGGTAGAGGGCTATTATTATAGTACCGTCGTCGTCAGTTGCCGATTGCGCTATCTTTCGGATGCTTATAACATTCGACGCCTTTTTTGAGTTGCCAGAATACAACTTGGCCATGATGTGGCGAGATTCCTTGGCCAAAGACCTATAGTCGGCATTTACCCTTCCTGCGCCAAATGCCAGCAACTCCTTTATTGTATGTGAATCCTCTCCATTCTGCAACGCAACGTCTCGCTCTCGTCTTGATTGCACGATTGCTGGTATTTTCTTTTCTGCTTCTGAAAGCCCAGACATCGAATTTTCAACACGATAAATGTGGTCTACGAATGACGAAGGATGTATTTCTGTCTCTGAGAAATCTGCAGATTTTATTATGTTAGATAATTTTGACGACTTTCCAATACTTATTGGCATACCGTTGGAATATCTGTTCACAGCTCCCAGTTCTTCATTGTATGTAATGTTCATAAGTCTCATAAATCTAACTATCGCATCATCCATACCCGATGTAACATCTGATATATATTCATCACAGAACTTCGGTATGTCAAACATATCTTCGTTTGAAAATTTGTTAGCCGATATTCCAGTTTCAATACATATTTTGGTCCTTATATCAGCAATTCCAAATGTCGATATTATAAATGATTTATAATGCTCTATTTGTGTCTTTTGTATTGGACCACCAAATTGGCTCGACATAGCTGGATTTGTAACAATCTTCCACAAAGAGTATGGGTCTAATAATTTCAAAGCTAATGATTTTGTTTCTTGTTCATTAGAAACATCGTAAGATCTCACAACTGTAAGTGCCGGAACAAGACTCTTGTATTGTGAGTTTAAAATTTGGGCGCAATTATAATAACTAACAAGTTTTAACAACTTGCTTAAAAGCTCCCCATATTCTGCTTGGTTTAGATTTTTTAATTTTTCCAACCCAGAATCTTGCGTATTAAGCGATGCCCGCATCGCGCTATCTGTAAAATCCACAGAAAAGTTCATACATCCCGTTGCCGTAGAAAATAGCGTGCTTACAAAATCATAGTAGTTATTGCAGTGACTTCCTGTTAGTGTTTCGACAGCAGAAGGTGTATTCTTTTTTATCCACTCATAAATAAGTTTCATCTGACTAGATATAAACTCTAGTTTTTGAACAGAGCCAGACTGAACGAGATTGTGCCTAATGTTTCCAGATTCATCTGGAAACTGCGGATCCAACGCCTTGAATGCCCATGATAAATCAAGTGGCCCTGACCTAAGAACGATATCCTCTATATCCGAGTCTGTTGATACGTAAATCGCCGCCCTTGATAAAGAAAAGAAATTCTTGCTATGTTCTGTTTTATCGTGAGCAACCATATTTGATACTTGCGATATATCCGCCATCCTTGTGTTTTGGCCCTGTCTAAACGGAATCAACAGTCCGTGTGATGACGACGGATCCATACTCCTCGACGTTATTGAGGTTGGAAAGTTCGTTATGTTTTTAACAAACTCCTCGTGATTATCCATGCTAATGTTTGTATCATAATAATTATTTATAACACCGACTGAAGCCGCAGATTGCGAATTATCTGTCGGATAAAACTTCTGATCTGTATCTTTTCTAAATATATCAAAATTATTTAACAGAAGATTGTTCGGCGGCGGCCAGAATGACGGAGGATCGTCAATCTTGCCAATACGCATCGTCATGTCTCTATTTTTCGCAATGATATTATCTATAACCGGATCTTTCAACCCAACGGATGTCGTTCTTCCGAGGACCAATTCCTGCGAGACTAGCACAAGTCGTGTTATATCTAACGTAATCCCCGGCAGGTATCTTTCAGAAAATTCAGAACCCTGATTAGAGTTTAACGAAATAATTGTTTCTGTATTAAATGCAAGATATTCTTTTATATCTATTTTCTTAGATATCTTTGATTCTATATTTTTTTGTATCTCTGGAATTAGCGCAAGATAGAATATCTTGCCGTCTTGCGATCCTGCGTCTATTTTGATTTTTTTAAGTCCAAATAGATTTGGTGTATCAATTTCATCACCACCTATTGTTCTTATATCAAAATAAGAAGCTGACATGGCCTCTTTCTTCAGCTGGAACGACACTATGTTAGACTCAAGATATGTTATGCTTGCTAAACTATTATTTGATGCGTCCAACCTTACTCTAGCATATGCTGCAGAATTTTTTTCAAATACTCCCGGCCCAAATGATGCCTTGTTTGCGCTAATAGAATCTATCAGATTCTGATAATTTTCAGGATCTCTATTCATTGCCAAATAAACTATTGTTGAGTCTAGCAACTCCGCCGACTTTCCTATATTTGCAGAATTGATTGTTTGGTTTGATAGACTGAGATTTATAACATCAATTGAGTTTGATGCCATTTCAAATAATTTACAAAATCTTGCGTAGACAACCGCCATCTGTGCGTTAAGTTGCAATTCGCTTTCGGCTATTTTCACATTGTTATTTGTCATACACGATGTAAATAGTTCGCGCGGCGAATAAGAGTAATCGAGTATTTTTTTCAATTGAATAATTTTTTCATCAAAAGAAGCATTATCAATCACCAGTATTAGTGGCACATCTTTGTTTTCAAATGTCTCTGTTCCGAAAAATTCATGTAAAATATCTGTTAGTTTGTGTAACTCATTTTTATTTGGGCCTATATACATCGTTGAATCTTCGTTAAAGAAATATTGTGAGAAAAATATTTTCAGTCTGTCTATAAACCCTATTGCAAATGAAAACACTATTGCCCTGCCAGTATAATCAACAACCGCATTTTCCATAAGTGTTTTGTAACTTGATGCGCTCGAAAAGATCTTGCTGTACGGATAGAATAATAGATTTGCAATACCATCACACGCAACGTTAAGCGTATTTTCGTTAATCTTGTCGGACACGTTAAGTCCAACGGACTCTGATATAATTTTCGGAATGTTCTTTTTTAGAGCATCGAAAATTGAGGTTATAACCGCCCTTTTGCCATCTTTTGCTGGCATATTTGCCATAAACGGAACGCTAAACCCAGCATAATACTGAGCAATTGTTGCTAAGCTCAAAAACCTTTGTCCAGAAATGTTATCCAATACAAGATGATCTATGTCATATTTTACAAAAAATTCATCACTATAATCTTCTGGCTTTATACCAATTGGTATGCTTATTTTTGATAGTTCTCCCAAGATATTTTGTTTGAGTACGTCAAGCTCTTGTTTGTTCATAGAGATTGTTGTTGATATACCACTCATAAAATCAAGTTGCGAATCCGCAGACATAGAGCCCCATACTCGGGCCAACCTAATTGTCTTTAGGAGTTTTGATGAAAAATCTCTTGACAGTACATTCATTTTTGTCTGATAACTCTGTGAAAAAGAATACACATTCTCTTGCATCAAATTGCTCATGGAGTCGGCTAGACTTGGGTATATAGCATTTGCAAAGGACAGGTCAATGCGTTGTTGGTTTATCGCACCATCATCAATTTGCGAGTTTAGTTCATCTACGGATATTGAGTTTTGGTCAGCTATCGACACCTCTACGGTGTTGCCTTCCTCATCCTTCGTTTGCAGGCTAGAGCTTCCTGACTGATGAACGTAGAATTCCTGAGTATATTGCGATTGTTTTCCGACATCATCATAGACCCACGGTGTTTGTTTAAATCTACCATATTGGGGACTTCCGAGTACATATAGTGTGCCGTCACTATTTCTAAAATAGAGAAGTTTTTCTGCAATTAGCCTCTTGAGTTCTTTTACATCCTTTATTGTGGAAGAATCAACATATCCTCCGTTTGTCAAATCTTCTTCGCTTGACGCCCGAAATATTCCGATATCAGATATGGCCGCGAAAATATCATCGTTTGATCCAAAAAAAGAAGATTTACTCTTCATTGTTTTTATCGGAACACTTATTGTTCCACGACCAAACAAGTCTATAGCATGATGTGTTTTTGCGAAAGACCATGATTGCGCTAATGTAAACTTATGACCATGCTCACATACTAGTCCGATATCTTTTATGTAGATGGATTCTGATCCAGGTAACTCTTGTGCTGTCGTTATTTTTGATTTCTTAAAAATCGAATTAATTATATTTTTTCTAGACAAAGAAATTTTGTCAGCATCAGAGACAAAAGCAACGGATTCGACATGTGGTTTTATGTCGTTCATTTCAACGCCATAATTTAACAATATTTTAACAGCCCTTGCAAGTCCGCTCATTCCGTCTGCTGCTAATATTTTTCTAAAAAAGTTTTGAATATAGTTTTCGCTGTTCGGATCTCTGTCAAACATTGACAGCGGAACTCTTCTTCCGCAAACGACATATCCGGCCGATGATGTTGTCGATTCGACTCCACTAGGTAATGTTGGCGGAGAATAAATTGAAGATTTGTCTATTGAATTAAATCCATCTGTTTTTAACAATCCATCAACTATGCTTTGTGGCACATTCGGTATTGCGATTATATTAAACGCACCATAATATGATTTGTTTTTTATCACGGCATCTATAAGATATGAGTCGGATTCTATATGACAAGGACAGAATGAAATATTTCTTGAAAATCTAAATCCAAGCCCAGTGTTCTTCGTTGCGGAATCTGATTTCAGAAGATTCCCGTACGGCATAGTATAGCTTGACGATTGATATTCTTTTGCAAATTTCAATGGCTCAAAAGATGCCATCGTAGAACCTTTACACTCAAAGTTATCTTCGTTACTAGTGTAAAATTTGTCCGCCGTCTTTACGCTTGCCGATACGCCGTATAATGACGATGCGCATAATGTTTTGTTTGAGAAGATACCCCTATTCCCTGTTGGGGTTGCCCCGGCTAACTTCAGGACATCATTTCTTATTATGAGTCCATCTATTTGATCTTCCACTCTTTCTGAGTTAAATATCATCTTGTTTATCTCAAACCACGAATATGATTTTCTGGAGGCTACTCTTTTTACATCGCCACCACCGACAGTCCTTCTTATTGTTTTGGATGATGCCATCCTCGACTCTCTGTCAACCAACAGGTTGAACGTTTCATCACTTATGTTGTGTATAAGCGATTTGCCATCTGCTCCACCAAGTTCTTCTTCGGTTATTAAAGATCCGTCCTTTCTGAAAAAAGAATACTGCTCAACCTCTTTTGAATATGACTCAAGAGAATCTTTATATTCTTTCGGAATCGCAAAAGATTGTTCACAGATGCCACACTTTATTATCTGTACCTCATTTTTCTCCAACACCTTTTCTTTTGATGAGAAAAATTGTGTAATATATTTATTTATCATATAACTTATATTTATCTTTTTTATCATATTTGAAAATATATTATCAAAAGATATTGACAACATATTTCCGCCGTCAAATAATGATGCCAGACATTTTATTAGTTCTTTTTTGGAAACAGAGACCAGCTCAACTGCAATAAGTGATGATATTTTAGATATCGCATCTTTCACAAGTTCTTGATCGCCAGACTCAAGACCAATACTCATCTGGTATTTTTTAGACCTATCTTTAATTATCTTATCCAGCGTGTAATTTGATCTAAATAACGATTTGTAATAAACAACCCTACTTATAAATGATGATATTTCACTTACAATAAGTGGATCTGCCATGACCTTATTTGTTATTGAGAAGTTATTTTTGAACTCCCAGCTAGTTGTTACAGACTCGATATTAAGTGGATTTTTAATTCTAAAATCAAAAAGAGATTTCCTTATTAAAATATCTTTTTTAACTATATCTGCAAAGAAATCATTCAGAGCAATTATACATGAATCAACACCTTCCTTTATTTCTGACTCGGTTATTTTTGATAGTCTCGAAGATGAGTCTCTCAGCTCGGAAATATATGATATCATCAGTTCGTTTGACAGCTTGTTCGGATCGTCTTTCGATATTATCGAAACCGAATCTGATTTGTGCAATATTGCGGATATTTCGGAAGATATATTAATCGTATCTATTTTTTTAGAAGAGTCGCTTTCCGTACTTGCTTCTTCTGGTTTAAAGTCATTATCATCAAACTTTCCAATACTCTCATCGGAGATAGGCTTATCGAGCGTTTTCTTTTTTTCAACTGTCGAAACATTCATTTTATCAAAAAAGAACTTTGGAAAATCATTGAATCCGCCATCCTGAAGCCAGTCATTTAATGACGCCAAGCTTATGTTGCTTGGGTTTGGCATATTCTCAGTTATATATTGAGATAATGCTTCAAACTCGATCCCGCGAGTACCAATCACTATTCTTGATTTACCGCTCGTTAATTCGAGCGATAAATTCTCTATTAGGCCTAGGAAGAATACATTTTTAATATCTGCCGTTCCAACATCTTTAGCAAGAGACAAATCAAGATTTCTTGACTCAAGTAGTTTGCCACCAATAGAGATTGTCCTCTCTTCAAAAGATCTTGGCTCATGTATTAGAAATGAAAATATTACAGCCGGAGATCTATCCTCAAATGGTCCATAAAAATCAGTTCCTTTTAAAAAAATATTTTTTGAATCATTCTCTTTTGAGACATAGAACATATTAGCTGCACTCTGATTCAACGTGGGGCGACTCGTTTGTTCCGCCGGAAGACTTTTGATGTCCGGTTCTTTTTCTACGATCTTCTCGGGGATATTTGTTATGTCTGATAATTTTTTATCAGCAACGGTTACCAACCCTGATAATGACGGCTCGACTTTTGACAAGATAATTATAGCATCTTTCAGTTTTTCCAAGAAGGTAATATCATCAGTTACGAGGAACTCATCCTCGGCCGCGGAACGGTCTGCGGCGTCATATTTGTTTGCAGCCTCTAATTTGTATAGAAAATCTGTCGTAGTTCCGAATATCTCCTGTATTTCAAACCCACTACTGCCGGTGGCTATCCTCTTCTCTATGTTTAATTTCGCGTTTTTAACTCGTTTTAGAGCAAATAACGGATCCTTATCTTTGCCAGAAACGAAACATGCCTTTGCCACACTTTCCAGAAATCTTTCTGAGTCTTGCCCTAGGCTTGACGCAATTTTGTAAAATATCATATTTATTCACTCTACTTATAAAGCCTTGTTAATAGATTGGAAAAAATGGTCGTCGCAACGCAAAGTGACGCTTTTACCCCGTCATCCTCAGTTCTTGATGATGGTATCAGAACAAATGACTTCTCTATATCGATAAATGCTCCGCCGTTAACAGTCGAAACGAGATCTTCATATTTTTCTAATAATATTAAATTTGATGCCAATTCATCCGGATGAATCATTGATATAAACTTATGATACTCGTGACTACCTTCTGGTAAAACACTATTTGTTTGTAAAGAAAATAAACTAGACACATTATTGTTTCTAATAACAATATTTGCATAATAGGGTCTTGACGTTTCCCTTCCAATGTGTTTCATCGGCAAAAAACACCCTATCGTTGCGATACCCTTTATTTTCTTACAAAGAAGTTTTGTTCCGAGTTTTTCAGAAAAACACTGTTTGTGTAATTTTTTTGTTTTAGATACAAGCAGCAGCTGTGCTTTGTTTAAAATAAGTGTATCTGGGAGGCCAATAATCTCGTTGTAAAACGAAAAAATATTTTGATAATATTTTTTATTCATCTCAACCACAATGTCATTTTCATCAATATTTATATTCAAGGCTTTTAAATCATTTGCACTTTTTTCGAAGTACTTTAAAATGCACAAAAGTATAACTAGGACTCTCCCCTCCGATCTAATTGCGCCCAATGAGACGTGGTTTTGCGAATCAAGTAATAGTCCTCTCGCTGTTATTTCACCTTTGAGCGATGAGACTATAAGCTCGATGCAATCATTACTGACTAAGTCGGCGTTATTTGTGGCGTCGGTTGTCTTGTATGTCTCATAAAATATTGTTCTTGAGTTTCTAAATATATTTATGGCGGCCAAAAGCTCGGAAAGAGCTTCTGCTACCAACTCGAATTTAATTGACAAAAACTCCTCTTCGATTGCAATCAATCTTTTTGTTGAAGAAAATCCATCATCCAATCTCTTTAGCGATTCGAGCCTAAAGGATGAAATTTCTCTTTCTGTCTCTAGATATTTTAAAGCATCAGAATCCATTAGCCTAATAACATATCTTTTATTTTTTTATTCTTTGCCAGGGTTTTGAGTTTTAAATTCGCCGACCACGGAGACATACCGACTTCCTCTGCCGCGTCCTGCACACTATAATCTTCGAATGCGATCATTTTTAACATTGATGCTATTTTTTCATCCAAATTCTCGCAGGCCGAGTCTATTGACCTTTCGATCTCTATTGATTCTACCTCTGATAGAGTTCTGCCAAATACACTGCCTCCATCCTCAACTCCATCGATAAATGACGTATGACTATGGTTTATGTCAGTTCTTCCTGAATCTATTGCGGAAAATGAAACCTCTCTTTTTGCAGTACGAATATTTTTCCGATAGATCCTATCACAAGATACGCACTCTCTCGTTAATTCTTCTCCACCCTTTTCCGTTATTAAAAAATTTCCAGATCCACACTCGCACACACTCGGGAGTGAATGCCCCTCTGCAACGTTAAACGCATTATGTGATAATTTGTTCTTACTTTTAATTTTCGATATTAGTTTGTTGTGAAGATGAATGTGCAAAAACGTACTTAACTTAACGTTTTTTGTTGCATCATAAACCCTAACTCCCTCTATTGCCATTATCGCCAGTTCTTGTTTTAGATCATCAGATTCGTACCCTGGTATGTATAACGAATGAGACATCTTGAAAAGAAGTGGGTCTATTTTTGCCAGAAGTCTAGTTAGCCCGGCACCTGTGTTTGCATCGATAAAAAACTCTTCATTATATACTTTTGCCATTCCAGAAAAATAATTACTATTCATAAACATCCTATACAGCGTAAAAATTAATTATTCAGACCAATTACCGAGACATAGCTCCTTATAATCGCAGAAGTCACACAGCTTCGATGGCTTTTTGCACCACACTTCGTCATTCAAAATAGAATCTCCCCAACTTATTATTTTCTCCCTACAGTCATCAAGGTCTTTGTTCGTAAAATCCCAATCTTTTGTTTTGCATTCATGCTTTAACAAAAGATAGCTGCCACTTATTGTTTCCATATCTGGAAGCTGATCGCGCAATATCATTGCGTAAACTTGAAGTTGAAATTTATCAAGATATGCCGGATTTTTACTTGTCTTATAATCAATTACTCTGTAGGCTCCGGGACCAACCTTATCAACCCTATCCATAAATCCTTTCATAAAATAATCACCAATCGTTACTTCAAATGGCTTTTCTACCCAGAGAACGTTTGGTAATCCGTCTGCTTTTATCTGATTCAGATAACATTGCATTATTGATTTCATCAGTCCGAATTCTGACTCAAGAAGTTTTTGGTTAAAATCTTTTATAGCAGTCTCAAGACACTTTTTCATAAGTGCGGAATATTCAGATTGAGGAAGAGTGTGTGTTATAAGGAATTCGTGAAACTTTTCAAGTGCCAGATGTAGGCAAGAGCCGAATTCTAGATGTGACCACTCTTGTTTTTTGATTGGCGGCTTTTCAATATAATTATACCAATATTTCTTTGGGCACTTTTCATAGGTGCCTATTGCGGAAACCGATAGTTTTATTTTCTTTACCGGCGTGGTGGCCGGCTGTTCATCATTTTTCATTAGAATATTTTACTCATTATTGGGTCGGAAACCCACGCAAAAACGCGCTGGTTTCCAACTTGTTGGCCTAGCTCAAGTTTTTTTGGCGTTATACTCTGTATGGAATTAATCCATCTGCACTCCCTAGAGTCAAAGTAATAAAAAACAGTTATTCCAGTTTTCGGATTAACAAAATGTCTCACGAAGTTTCCCGTTAGTAATGGCTGCGATTGCAAGTGTTCATCATACGAACCAGATCTTGTTGCCATTGTGTTGAATGGCCTATTTATTATCTTTATCGATTGCGAATTTAACTTTTCTTGCGTAGAACCATCTATAATCAATAATCCGGCCCTGGGGTCGAAATCAAGATTGTTGTTTGTTGTTGATGATTTTGATTGGTACGGTTGCTCTGGTTCGTTAAATAATAACTCAAGTTTGAAATTTATAAAATCCAAGCTCGTTTTTCCGCCATCATATTTTTTATATACATCACGAGAAGATGCAACCATATCAAGATCTTGAAACTCTATGGTAGTCTGTCTCGTAGCGGAGCCATCAGCGTCAACTGATAAGCTGTCGACTATCTCTTCTCCTGGCGGTAGGATGTTTATTCCATCTGTTTCTTCGAATCTCTTCGTGTAAAACCCAATGGTGGTACCCCAGCTATGTTCGAATATATCGGAATAATCAGACCCCGATATGGCCATGATTTTTATGCTAACCGTATTTTGTGATGTCGGAAGATAAAGCGTGTCATCCGACATAAAATCCGAATCTATCGTCGGATCTTCCCCGTCAAAGGTGTAGAATATAATTGCCGGAATATTTGTTTCCACGACGATATATTCCGGAATGCCAGATATAATCTGGTTTGTGCTCTCTACAACAGTTAGGATTATTGCCATAAATTATGAAGTAATATTAGTAGTCGAAAAACTGACGAAACTTTCTCCATTTATCTTGGATATATCTAAAATATTTTCAAATCTTTCTTTCAAGATGTCGTCATGTGTTATGACCAGTATCTTGTATTTTGATTCTAATTGCTTTATTATATTTACGAATAACGTCTCGACGCCACTTCTATCTAGTGGTGAGTTTATCTCATCAAGCAATAGGAACTCTAGCGACGATCCACCATGCTTAGTTGCCAGCTCCGACAGGGCTATCCTTAGCGAAAGAGCTATTCTAAATTGTTCACCACCACTAAGCGATGCGAATCCGCATAATATTCCGTCTCTCTTTATATTAAGATCAAGCGTTTCAACAACGGAAATTCCATCCGACCCGGCCCTCTGTGTTTCTAAGGAAATAGAAAATTGATCCGATATTGATGACAGTATTTTGTTTGAACTCTTTTCAAGATCTGAAATTACAACTTCCAATAACAGTGTTTGTATTCCGCTTTTGCCAAACATCTTTGTCATTTTATCGAAAATCAACATTTCCGAATTTTTTTCATCAAAAGATTTTTTTATTGTCAAAAGCTCCTCTTTTTTCTTCGAAAGAGATGCTGTTTTTTCTTTTAAAGATCCGACTCTAATACCAGATTCTAGAATCTCATCAGAAATTATTTCTAGCTGCCTTTTAGTTTCCTTTAATTCATCATGAAGTCCTTGAAAAGATTCGTTCTTTAATGATGAAAGAATATCCTCATTATCAATAATGCTTTGTTTTGCGGAAAGCATATTTGAATATATATCATTTTTTTCATTTTCGCCAGAAGATATTTCTTCATCAAGCATTGACAATTGTGATGAGATATTAATTATTTCATCTTTTGATTTCTCAATTAGCGCATTGGTTGCTCTTTGCGATAAGAGATCATTCTTCAAAAGCGACAGGTATGTTATTCTTGATTCTGAATTAGCCAGCTTATTAGAGTAATGACTAACACTTTTTTCATATTCTGAGCTTAATTTTTCATAATCTTCTTTGCTAATTTCATGATGACAAGTATAACACTCGCCATCTACAAACTTCAAATCCGATAGCTCCTTCAGCTTTATCTTTGATTGCTGTACCGCGCCGGAATATTCTCCGAGTTCGCTTTGTAATTTTTCTAATTTTTGCTCAACGTTATCATCAAACGAAAGTGTCGATATCTTTTTTTCAAAGAAAAGCATCTTGCCGCTTAACTCATCCTTTCTTTCTAATCTTCGTTCCAAAACAGACATAACAGAGTCATATCTTGTTTTTAGATCCTTTCCCCTTACCTTAAGGGATCTAATCTCGGCCGTTGCCCTGTCCCAGCTATCAGTATCTATATTATTTTTTATTTTTAAGTACTTTTCCGATAGTAATTCTACCTTTGGTTGCAGGGCTTGTTTTTGTTTATTTTTTTCGTCAAGTGCAACTATTGCAATAGTTAACTCCGCCTCACTTATGGCCAAGATGTCTGTTTCCAGTTTTAATGCATCATAAGTAGCCTGCGCTTTGATAAGCTCCGTTTGAATATCTTTCGCCTTTTTCTTGGCCAATTTTTCATATAAATCCCATTTCGAAATGTCAACTATACTTTTTAAAATCTCTTTCTTTTTTGAGGCTTCCGATGTTGCAAATTCCGATATATCGTTCTGTCTAAAATATGCTGAGTTAACAAATGTTTTATAATCAACCTTTAAAAGATCGACTATTCTGTCGTTCGTTTCTCCTGATGTTGCTCCAGATAATGATTTCCATTTTCCAGAATCATCTAAACTTAGAAGGTCAACCGTAGATGTGGAGGTATCTCTCATTCTGATTCTTTTTACAAGGTATTCTTTTCCGGAATGCGAAAAATGAAGCGATACCATACACTTGTTTTCGCCCCACATTATAACGTCATCCATCGTTGTTGCTCTGGATTTATTATAAAGACCCCATAATAAACCCTCTAACAACGCCGACTTTCCGCTTCCGTTGCTTTTTGCATAATCTCCGTCAACACTTCCGACTAGTAACGCGGAACTAAATAATGAAAAATCTATTTCGCTATTTTTGTGAGAGAAGAAGTTTTCTAACTTTAAATTAATTGGAAGCATTCGTCCCCATTATTTTCTTTGCTTCATCAAGCAGTTTTAACATAAAAGTGTTGTCAAGACCCTGAGTCTCTGCAAATGCCTTGAATATTTCGAAGTCAGTCTTATTTGAGAGAATGCCAATATCTTTTTGAAGTTTGACCTGTTCTATATCCCATAGTATTTTGGAAATATGAAACGCCCCATTTGAATAAAGCGTTTTCTCTATTTCAGATCTTGAAAAGAGCCCCTGCATACCATCTTTTATTTTTATTTTCGCCCTACATATTTTCTCAGATAGCGATAATTTTTCGAGTTGTTTACCATAATCTTGCAAATATGTGAATGCCGTCGAGTTTGACAGATCAAATTCAATATCAAGAAGATCCCTTACTGGGATTTTCACGCTTTCGAATGATTTTGAGGCAGAATCAAATATCAAAAAATGTTTATCAACATTCATATCACCAAAGTTCGTCCTTTCTAATGAGCCGGTATAATACGCTATCGGATTCTTCTTTCTCACAAGTTTAAATTGGTGATAATGTCCCATGACTACGGCATCCATTCTTGAGAATGAATCCGGATCGGCTAGCACTTCGTGTCCGCCAAAATCGAAATAATTGCCATCAAAATAAAAGTTATGTCCGACCGCTATCGATGGGACGGAGGTATTTACAGTATCCACTAGGTTCGATATATGCTCGTTGAATAATGATGTGCTTTCTTTTGTTGTTTGTGCCGCATACATCCTTTTATCACGAAATGGAATCAAAAGCATTGATTGTTGTTCGTTCTTCTTATTTGAGAAATTAATTACTTCTGGCTCAAGAAGAATCCTTACATTTTGATAGGAGTTCGCCTGCATTGTGGCGAGAGCGCTTGTAAATAAGTCTCCAGTCCTACGATAATCGTGATTTCCCATTAAAACAATTGTAAATATCCCAGCATCCGACAGTCTTTTTATAGCCCTATCCGCTATCTGTATATGCTCTGTTGCCGGATTTCTATTTTCAAAAAGGTCACCAACCTGGATAAAAATATCTGCCCTTATGTCTATTGCGTGGTCTATAACAAAATTAAATGATTTTTCATAATCATTAACTCTTGTGTTGCCTCCAAAGCCGTCTGGATGACCCATCCCGCCCGATTGCCCGATGTGCGTATCGCCAACTATAACTGTAATCATCATTCCTCCGGATTTAGGAGCTGTTGCAATTTGGCATTCATCTTTTCTATTTTGCCTGGATCTTCTTTTGCCGTTTCGAACGAAACCCTATCAACCTTTTTAAGCAGAGCAGATATACGCTCTATTTGATCTGGGTTGTCGATCAGAAATCTTCTTATTATTTCGGATGTTCTTACTAAAATTGGAAATACAACTTTTTTCTGATCAACGACATCTTGATATGCTCCCGGCGTTTCGACAAGTTCTTTCATCTCTCTAATTGATTCTAGAAATGTTTTACCGGAGCAAATCATGTAAAAGTCAATACACGATGTTCCTTTTTGACATCCAAAACAATGAAAATTATTATCTCTCGAATTAATATAAAGAGATGATGTTTTTTCTTTCCCCGATTTATGATCCTCGGATGGACAAGGACATCGGTGATCAAAATTACCAGCACTCACAGATTCTACCGTGAGTCCAAACATATTAGCTATATTCAGTATAGCAACTTGCTTTGTTATATCGGCTTTTGTTACGTTTTTCATTTTCCCCTAAAAAAGACTCTCCAATAATGACGAGAGAAAAGATTTCGGTTCCTTTTTTGCCGGAATAGTCATTAGGTCGTTGTCAGCGACCCGAAAATATATCGGGCGCGGGTTGTTCTGGTCTATATAGTACGCCATGCCGGGCTCGGATATATGTGCAGCATGAGAAGAATTTATGATAATTCTAGACTCCATTTCCGAAGAAACCCTCATTGCTATTCTTCCTGAAAAATTTGCCTTTATTTGTCCCGGGAAAATACCTGATGATGGACGCTGAGTTGCAAGTATCAGTGATATTCCTGCCGCCCTACCTTTTTGTGATAACAAAAGTATTTTTTCCAAATTCTTTTTGTTTGACAAAAGGACATCGGCCCATTCGTCAACAATAATTACCTCGGGCATAATCTTTTTCTGGTTTTGCGTAAGATGTGAGTTATACTCCGATATTGATGAATATCCACTCTTTGATAATAATACATATTTGTTGTTCATTCTTTCTATAGCGGCGCACAATACTTGATGTATTTTTAAACTATCCGTCTCTACCGTGCAGCCAGCCCTATTTTTAAATGATACAAAGTCTATCATCTTTGGATCTATTATCAAAACTGATGTTTTTGACGCAAGAAAATTCTCCACCATAACCCTCAGAAGTGTGCTCTTTCCAGAGCCCGGAGAACCAGCAACAAGAGTGTTTGGAATTGTTGCTTGATCAACTACTAATGGCGTTCCAAATGCCGTGCAACCTATGACCAACGGAGATGTGGCGCCCATATGTGACTTGTGTAGTCCCAGCGCATCTGTTAGTGCTAGTCTTCCAACGCTTCTTCTCTGTAAATTTATTCTGTAGCATCCGGCGGAATAGTCAAACTCGCCGCTAGGTAATCCGAAGCAACCCATATATAATGCGAAATCATTTAGAGATTTTGAAAGTCTAAATAATTTTGTGCCAAAATCAGGATATATATCGAATATATCAAATGCACCAGTTGAGCTTTTCTTTATATCAATAATCTTGGTTTTTTGTATTAGATAAAAATGATTTGCTTTTTGAATATCGTCGTCATTAATCATTATTATGTGTACTATTTTCTAGCTTGAAGTTTCTTAATCTCTCTTTCCAACTCTCTTTGTTTTACCTCTAGCTTTATTAGTTCGTCCTTTATTTTTAGAGACGAACGAAGAGATAGGATAATAAGTCCGAATATTCCTTCGCCGGGAACTACTTTGTCTAATTCATCAGCAGTTGTTAACATTCTCGTTAGAATAGATCTGACGTTATTATGATAAGCAACGGTCTGATTATCAGTATGTGTTTTATCAGATAATAATTTCTTAAATTCTTCTACAACAGCTGAGAATCTCGTCTTTGCCTCTTGTTTTTTCGAATCAAGATATGACGAATTTTTAGGAATCTCTATTTCATCGCTCATTTTTCCTCCGGAAGTAAAACCAAATATATCCCACATTCTTTGTGAATTTGGAAGAATTTTTGAATCTTTATAATCTTGTCTTTGTCAAATAATCCAAAATCTCTGTAAAGAATATTTATAACATTAAATGCCTTGTTATTATCTTCTATTGGTTTTGAAAATAAGTCCGCTGACTTATCCAAAAAAGTTAAAATCTTATCTCTTTTTATCTCCTCCAAAGAGGATAACTCCACTAGAAAATTAGAACAAGACTTACAGTAGGTAAACCCACAACGCTCTGCATTGCCGTTGCAGCCAAGGTGTAATTTCAGTTTTGTCATCCATCTCTGCTATTATAAACTAATAACCAATTAGAACTTACACTTCGTTAGTGTTACTGTTGCCGTCCAATGAGTTGTCGAGAATGTCAAAGCCGGTGTAGAGTCCCATACTCTAATCTCTATTTCTCCACTCGCGCTAGCGGCAACATTAACACCAACAAATACATTGCCGGTACCATCATCATTTGTAAAATATGTGGTCCTAGATATATTTGTTATAACAGGAGTGGATATCGTTGGTACTAAAACGCTCGACGTTGTTCCGACACCAAGCGCTTCTAATTTATAAAAGCCAGCACCAACAAGTGGTGCGGATGTTTTTCCAATCAAAATAACCGTTATAGCATATGCCGAATTTGAGCCAAGGATATATCTCCCGGATACACCATCCGTCGTTAGAGTTATACCCGCATTTGATAGTGTTGTTGTTACAGAAACACCCCTTGCGGTATACTCACTTGATTGAGCATCTCCAACAACGGAAAAATATCCGGAGGCATGGGCGACTTCTCCAGAAACCAGCGCACTGGCACCATATCCAGAAACAAATGTATTTTGTGCTGTTGTTGCATTTTCACGACCCAGTATCGCGCTATAATGAGATAGTGCGTTCGCTGTATTGCTCTGACCAATAACTAGAGCATAGTCAGACGAAACGGTATTTTGTTGTCCAGCAGAAAAACTACCAATACCTGAGACAGTGTTGTTTTCACCAAACGCAACGGAATAATTTCCTCTATTTGGGTTATCCCACTGTGTGGAGTTTACGCCACCAGCCCTAAATACTCCCTTTGATTTATCAAAGAAAAATCTATTATCGCCGTTCGTCCCACTTGCCATATCATCTAATTTTTCCGAACCAAAAACAAAATCAAGGCCGGTCGTTGTACTGTAGTTTGCGTCGGATTGTCTTACGGCATCGTCAGCGCTATCTGCGTTTGTATCGGCCGATTCAAATGGTGTTGCATTGATACCATCATCTATATATGTATAGACCGAACTGAGATCTAGATAATAGTATGTAACTCCGTCTACAACAACCGACTCTGGTATTGCCACTCCCTGATCCACAAATGATGCAACATTGTTGACCATGACAGCTTCATCTGCTAGATTTTGATTTTGTAATTTACCAGATACGTGATCAACAAGATCTATCTTAGAAGAGTGGCCGTTGTATGGCAAACCATCATGTTGGTGGCCTATGATTCTTGGGTCATCAGATTCTAAAAGTGTCGCCTCATAAGAACCATATAATCCTCCAAACCAAGAGTTGGCAACATCGGCCGTAACTATCGTGGTTCCGGATGTATACTTTGTTAATATGTTTGAACTAGATGTTGCCATGATTATTTATTCTTCACCTTACTTTTCAAAATAGCAGATGGCTTAAATTTCACTGACTCAAATTCTTTTAAAATCATCTCTTCCATTGTCTTTGGGTTCCGAACTGGGCGTGGCTTATGTTGATACAACGAAAACTTTCCAAATCCGACAACAGTGACCTCGTTACCTTCCGATAATTCTTCTGAGATTACATCAAAAAGCGTCTCTATTATTTGGATACTCTCTCTAATCGTAAAGAGTGTTCTTTTTGATAATTTTTTTGCCAAGTATGTCTTATTAATCATAAATACCCATTCGCAATCACGCACATGTGGACGTTCATATAATATCAACATCGGAAAAACTGTTGGCATGAATGCTTGATTTTTTCAAATCATCAGATAGTTTTTCTGGGCACATTCTGTAATGTGCCAAAACTCTTTTAAACTCATCTTCGCCCATTACCAATATATCTATTCCGTAATTTTGATATAATTTTTTTACCTTGTCTAAAAGCTTTTCTTCTTTAGTTTTTTTCATTGTGAATTACTACTGCTTTACAAATATCTATTATTTCTTCTTCGGACATTCTCTGCTTTAGAGAGTTTACACAGTAAAGGCACCACACTATGTTTTCTTTCGTATATCCAACTAGATGATTCTTGCAATCTATTGTCATTTTAAATGGATCGTGCAGTAAACCATTCTTTGAAGATTTTATAATATTCATTTGTAATCCAGAATAAAAGCACCTCTTATCCTGGGTATAAAACTGAGAAACAATGTCATCAATAGTTATTTTGAATAACAAACTCTTTTTTAAGGCACGTCGCTTTGCGGCCCGATGGGCCTTTTTAAACATAGCTAATTTTTCTTTTTCCATATTATTATATTCTAACTGACTTCATCACATGAAAACGGCTTATTTAATATATTCACCATAATCTTATGTCCGGATTTTGCTGCGGCCGCCTTTACAACAACCCTTATTGCGTTGGCTATCCTTCCCTGTTTTCCTATTATCTTGCCAATATCGCATTGTGCGACGCTCACCTCACATAGTAGTGAGCTGTCAGATACTACTTCGGTTATTTTTACAGACACAACATCATCAACAATTGCTGAAATTATAGTTCTTAATAAATTAGAAAGCTCGACCATCTTATTCTCCATCCACAATCTCGATATTTTCTATAAGAATTTGCGCCCTGGCTGGGATCAGAAGATGCAATAGGCCATTCTTAACAGATGCCTTTGTGAGATTAACATCAAACTCTTTGCTTATTAGAAACTCAGTTGTGAAGTTTCTTCGTGCTATTCCACGAATTATTGATCCGTGTTGTATTTTTTGATTTAAAGACTTTTTTAACACAACTGGTGATTGTATTTCTGTCTCAGAGGAGAGAGAGTCATATTCGCCAGAATCATGACTCGTTACATCCTGTCCGGATATATCAAATTCTTTAATTTGTGGTATATTTAAATCTGATTTTAATGATCTTATCACCAACTCTTGGCCGGAATGCACAACCTCAATATCTTTCTTTGCATACCCTGCTAACGCAAATTCCATGTGAAACCCATCAGCATCACACCACTGATCATATTTTGGAAAGCTGCCAGCAGTTGACACTTTCTTTAATGCCGATACTTCTCTGAAAAATTCATCATCGTGTAAGAGTAGTTGCACGACTCTTCCTGGTATTGAAATTCTATTCTGCTTGCTTCGATTCATTATTTTCCTCAACATCTTCAACTTCTTCTGTTTTCGAATCTCTCATTGTTCTTACCGCATACCAAGTTGCTTTGGTTGAGAAATAATCAACGATGGTATAAATACTCCATGCCAATATCGCTATAACTCCGGCTAAAATCACCGGAGATATCTCAATATAAAACCCATAGATTAATCCAACCCAAAATCCAGTACACATCGGGCAGTTTATTAATTTTTCAACTGATTTAGATTTTGAAGATAGTATTTCTCTTACACCTTCAAATATCGCGCCAGATGTAATTATCACCGTCAATCCAGCAAGGCCAAAAATCATTAACAATGTGTTCATGTGATGATGATACTTTGAATATTTTTATATTTTGTCTATCAGATGTGAATTTATCTCTTTTTTCATAAGCTGTGCAACATGGATATGCTCTATCTGAGCATGATCGGAGTCTCTGAGCTGCAAATAATGCAGAAAGTCCGGAAGATAAAATGTAGCATAAAGCTCTGTCATTCTTCCCTCTGGAAGAATATATCTTGCAAATTCTCTGAACCTCTTATATTCATCATTTGAGATGATACCGCCTACCTTCGCAGACTTCGCCTCTTTCATTGCCCAGGAATATGCCTTCATTGAAAGTGACTCCCATCCAAATCCTAGAGCTTCTTCGAAATCTAGATTTGGAAGATAAGTATTCTCTTTGTCATCAAGGTCGCCATAGCCGTTGTAATTTTCTGGAATGAATTTTCTATAAATCGTCTTAACATCATCATAGAAATCAACAATATCCAGGTTTGCCGTCCTATATCGACTACTGCTCATGTTAAAAGATCCCGTTCTCGACCTAAGAAGCTGGACCGCAATAGACAAAGGGCAACATATTCTCCATGTTGCCCTTATATGATCGCGATTTCCAGGATTATGTAATTCTACAAGCTCGACATTTATTCCGTTTGGTCCGAGAATGTCTGATACATCTTTTGCGCCGGTTGTATATGGCTCGGGCATCTTAAATTCATCGACAACCGATGCTAAAAGTGGATCTTGTGCCTCGAATAACTTCCAAAAAGTCGCGTCTTTATATGATTGATAGTTTTTATCAGTTCCATACTGAGATTTGCATATTTTTATAAAGTTAAAAAGGTCTGTTGTTACATATGCCATGCCTTTGTTGGCAAACATATCAACAATTGTTAAATTTTCCGATAGTTTAACATAGTGTGAGTTTAAAAACTGCGCCATTTCCCAATATGAATTGTCATCGTGTTCATCATCTGTGTCAAACGAATAAGATAACGTAACACATTCGAACGGCGTTGTGTGATGTTCGGCGACTAGGAATTTTGTAATTCTAATAACCTCTTCGTCTGTTTTACTATCTGCTTTTGCTTCGTCAAGAGTTGAAACCCATGCCGAATTTGCTACACTTCTAAGATTACCGGTTATTTGAAGCTTCAATTATACCTCCTTGTCAAAACTATCAGACTCAAAATAATAAGTTATTGCCGCGTCATATTTTAGGCGAACCTGTTCTGAGTCAGTTATGCCGTCGTTTGCAAGAATAAATGCCAAAAAAGTGTTGCCACCACGATGAGCTTTGGCACAAGCCGTGTGCCATCTTTTTACCCATTCTTGTTCCAACCATCTTTTGGCGCTTAACTGTTCTGGATAGGTTTTTGCCCATTCTATCATCTCGAACATATCGAGCAAGATCATTTCAACCCCGCTCCAAGTGCCGCCATACATTAGCGGCCGAAGTCTAACGGCCTCAATACGATCTTTGCAGAACTTGATTAAATCTTCTTTTGATATGTTGTCCAATTATGCCTCTTTCTTGTCGGATTCCTCTAATTCCATATGCTTTCTTATCCAGCGCATCATATAGATACCCTTCATTGTTCTCTCGAATGTGGCAGAACCAGATTGGTCACCACCAGTATCCGATATGTGCACCGGAAACAACCAGCCATCGGAAGTTTCATACCACAGCTCATTAGCGCGGAAGAATTTAAATTCAACCATATTGCTAACACGATCTTTGAGAGATGACATCGCTCCTCCTATGCGGTTGAAATTTATACTTCTTTCTTCGCCACAACCATGACGTTTTTGCCGGAAAAGATCTTCCTGGCCACTCTTGTCACATCATCTGCTGTTACTTTGGCCAACTTGCGGCTCGTTGACGCGATATTTGGCACCTTCTTTGACATCATGTAGGAGCCAATGACTTTCATCGCCGTACCGTCATTTGACTGCCAGCTTCTATAGATCGATGTCATTCCCTTATTCTTTGCGCGTTGCAATTCTTCCTCGGTCGGTGTAGTGCCCACAATCTTGGCAATTTCTGCCAAGATAATGTCTTTGGCCTTTTCAACATTCTGAGGACGTGTTGAGAATTGAATACAGAAATCTCCGCCGGTCCTATCAGTCGATGCTCCGGCGCTAACCCCGTAAACGAGATTTGCTTTTTCTCTTACTTCTTGGAACAATCTAGAGTCCATTCCATCACCCAAGATAGAGGCCAGCATTGCAACGGCGAACCTATCTTTCGAAGAATTCTTTACGGCAGGCCATGCCCAAACAACGTGACTCTGTTCAAGATCAGCGCGAATCACATCGACAACCTTTGTCTTTTTTACCCTTGTATTTTCTGGCTTGACAAGGAAATTGACAACTCCATCTTGCGGCCCGAAGTATTTCTCCAGAAGAATCTCTACTGATGAGGGCTTAAGCGACGAGCAAACCGAGATCAGCATGTTTTCTTTCTTATAGAACTCTCCATAGAATCTCTTCACATCATCGAGCTGAATAGAGTTGATAGATTCCTCGGTACCGATAACCGGAATTGCGAGATAGTTCGAATAGAAAGCGTCAGCGAGTGCCTCATGGATAACATTACCAACCGAGTCACCCCTGGATGCAAACTCCTCCAGGATAACCTGCTTTTCTTTCTCAAACTCTGCTTCGGGGAAGATTGGATTCGTAATCATATCGTGGAGAATCTCCACAGCAGATTCTATGTGATCGATTGGAATATTGATGTAAAACACAACATGCTCGTTTGACGTGTAAGCGTTGGACTCGCCACCGTAAAACGCGATTTCGCGTGACATTTCAAATGAGCTTCTTTTTTGTGTCCCCTTGAACATGAAATGCTCTAAGAAGTGACTTGTACCGAGCGGAAATCCTCTCTGAGCCTCTAATGCCGAGCCAGCTTGAAATGCGACGGCGATTGTAGTTAGCTTTGATGTGTTCTTCTTGATGATGAATTTCATTTGTTGAGGTTCCTTTGGTTGAGTTGTTATCGCGCTAGATCAAACAGATATTCTGGACTCTTTAAATAGTTTATAATCCACTTTCCTTGTCTTTGGTTTTCTTTTTGCCTTTGTTTCTTTGGAGCGATTCTATGAAGATGGTATGAATTTTGACAGACAGCGTAATAAGCAAGCCATCTACCATCACAAGTAACATTGGTGGCCTGTTGTTTTGATATTGCTCCATCAATATATGCTTTTACTGCACTTGTCGCAGCCTCTTCTCTGGCGTCTCTACTTGGCCTAAATGCGGTTGCTCCATATAACTCTTTGGCGGAAATTGAAAGCTCCAATATTATCTTCGTCATGACTCGTTCGGTTAAGACACCAAGATAAATTTCTTTACCTCTTTTTAGTTCAAATATCTGGCAGCCAGTCTCGATCCTCGAAGATAGATTTTGGAGGTTTGTCGTTTGAATGGCGCTGTCTTTGTGGATTATTTTGAGCATTGGGTAATCATTGGATCAGAAACAATTAGGGCGCAGAAAGCATAGCACTCCCTGCGCCCTATACTCAGTTCCGGCGTCCTCTAAGTTCCTTTCTTCTTCTCAATGAGAACCTTCTTACCATATGGTACTGCGGCCAAATCAGCAGCGTTCTGGCCTGCGGCACACCATAGGATACGAAGCCTCGGGTTCTGAGCTGGGAACGAACACTGCATATCAGAGAACATTACAAGCCCATCATACTTCAAGTCAACAGCGACCTTTATTGGAGGTTCAAACGAGGTTCCTCCGCGCCCAACAAACTTGTAGTTAGATTGCCTCTTCTCGAATGGTACTGGTGGCCCATGTACTATGTGGTCAAACTGAATGAGATCAACCTTGATATGAGCAATCATTCCATTCAACTCAGTCAAGAAGTATTGCAGCAACTCGTCTGATACTGATCCGCTGGTATCAATAGCGACCAATATCTTGGATCTGTAATCTCTCTTGCTTCCTGGGTTGCTGTAACCATATCGACGGTTCGGCCTCATTCGAGTTGACTGCCTTCCCATCATGATGATCTGATTGATAAAGTAACGGACTTCGCGCTTCCAGTTTACAACTGGCTTGTTCGCCGCAATTATCTGTTGCGCCAAGTTACCAGCGATATCACCCCAGCCTTTCGACTCTTGGGCTTTAATGGCGCTTTCTGCGATATTCCTAACCTTTTCTTTCACGATGTCATCATCGCAGTCTCCCCACATCGAGTGGTCATCTGCGGTGTCACCTTTGCCTTCGAGATACTGTTCACCCTGCTTCTCGACTTCCTGCTTCAACTTCTCGTAGTACCACTCGCTGCTCTCGTTATCTGGCAGACCAAAGGTCTTAGGATAAAGACAACCATCGGGCAGTCCTTCGATGTGACAGTTGATTGCCATATCTGCCGCGTAGTTATACCCCTTCATGTTATAGTTGAAGTATTGGTTACGCGAAATGTGGTGAAGAAGCACATGAAGCGCCTCATGCTTTAGGACCGCTCGAAGCTGAGTGTAAGTCAGCTTCTTTACAAAATCTGGATTGTAATAAAGCGCCAAGTCAACACGACGAGTCGTTCCAACTGCCATCGTTGGCAGGTCAGTCTTTTCCATCTTATTCAGATAGAGAAATACCGTCCCGTAAAGGGGGTATAGAAGAACCAGCGTTGAGATTGCCGATTCGAGGGCGTCACGAGCGACGCGATCATAAGTTGCCATGTTACACTAACCCCTTTTTTGGTTTTGTTGTTTTATTTACGAAGATGCTGAGGCATCGAGAGGGTGAACCGCCACAAGCCCATAGACTCGACGTAGCGCAGAACAGAATTCTGTATCGTTCTGCCAAGGCATTACAACTTTCTTTGTTGCAGGATTTGTGAGCAACGAAGTCCACATTGTCTTTGCAACTTCATTCGGAATCATTGTGAAGAATCTCTTCAACGCAACAATCTGATCGTCAGTCACAGACTCTCTTGTAGAAAGCTCCGCCACAACCGCCTCTGATAGCGCGGTAATCGTGGCAACATCAGAGCAGGCCGCCTCAATTGCCGAGCCAACATCATTGAAGCTATCTAAAATACTCGCCGGATTTACGCCAGAAACTTCTGTTATCATATATTTCTCCTTTTTAATCACACTGTTAAACAACGAGAGGGGAGGATTGCCCTCCCCTCTTTGCCTACTTTCTAGGTCTTATCTGCCAGACCATAGACCTTACGAAGAATTTCGCAGAAGTCGGCATCACTCTGCCAGGGCATAACGATCTTCTTGGTCTTTGGGTTACCGAGAAGCGAAGTCCAGAGATTCGAAGCAACGTCCTTCGGAATCATTTGGAAGAACTTCTTCAATGCTTCTACCTGCTTCTCCTTCATCTTCGCGGCAGAACGAGTCGAGACTTCCTCCACAATAGAGTTGGCAAGAGCCGCAACCACTTCGATATCAGAACAAGCCGCCTCGATCTTTGGCACCATATCTTCAAACTTGTCTAGGATGTCCGATGCTTTGAGTTGCGAGAATTCATTCGTCATGAATTTCTGGAACATTACAGCAACCTCTCGGCCAACCCAGCCCTTTGCAACTTGTGTGATGATACCATCGGTATCGTCAGTCAGAGTCATTCCGATAATCGTGTCGGAAAGCTGAACCCAAGAACGACGCGAGGGGTAAGTACGACCCGACTCCATGTTACCGACCGGAGGATCAAGAAGATTGTGATTACGATCCACAAACTCCACAACTGCGGGATGAACCTTTGAAGCACGGGCCCAACTGATCCACTCCTTCGGAGTTGGATCAAAATCAATTACGAACCAACGGTCAAGTAGTGCCGGGTCAAGCTCAACGACATCGTAGTCATCATCGGCGTTGATAGCCGAAACGACACGCCAACCGTCAGGAAGCTTTTCTCCATCGAGACGACGATCAAGGCAAATCTCGAATACCGCCTGGAGAACATCCTTTGATGCGCGGTTAAGCTCATCAAAGAACAAAATCCCCTTAGAATTCGGATCGCGAGGCCACCAGTATGGCTTCAAAAAGGTCGTCAGACTATTCTTCTGATCGAGGAATGGAAGTCCCTTGATGTCGCCAACTTCACACTGTGAAAGGCGAACATCGTGGAATCCGATGCCCATTGCGATTGCCGCCTGCTTGATTGCTGACGACTTTCCAACGCCGTGTTTTGCACGGAGCATGATTGACTTATCTACCGGCATTTCGCGGAGAATCCGCTGTGTCATAGCGACGTTCATTTTTCTTTAAACCCTTTGTAAGCAACTGTCGTTGTTGCGGTGACCATCACCACTCCCGTCCTATATCCTGCCACCGCATATTTTACAGAGTTTTTTTGAGCTACTTTTTCGCCGCGGTATCTTCTACCGGCTGATCGTCGGGTGGGTGTGCCAAAACTGCCGATAGTGAACTCTTTAGCTTCACAAGAGTATCTTTCAGAGCTTTCATATCTGGAACTTCATCTTTCCATTGTTCTTTGAAATCCTGATATTTATCTTTAAGAATATCCTCAATTGGTGGTGCATCCATTTCAGAGTTAAGCCTCAGGTTTATTTCTGCGATGTCACCACGAATCGTGGCAATATCTTTTGATATCGTTCCAAGTATGTTAAATATTTCTTCAACCTTTTGTTCTAAATACATTTTGCCTCCTATAGTTTTTGAGTTCCAAGTCCAACAACCGAAATTGGATAAGATTGGTTTGGCGATTTTGTCTCTTTCTTTTGCTCTGGTTCTTCCGCTCGATTCATTTTCGGATGTTCTCTCGGCGCATTGATCACAACACTCTTTTGTTCTTGCTGCGGTGAAAGTTCTTTTGATATCTCGTCAAGTTGAAGAAGCGCTTTGTCTAATTCTTTTTGAAAAAGTATTGCGCCTGACCTTAATTCTTTTAAGGTATTTTGAATATTATTTATTTTTGTTTTCATTTATTTTCCTCGTCCCAAGTGTAAATCCTTCGCTTAATGGTACCGGAATCTTTCTCTCCGGTATTTTATCAGAAAAAATGCCAGACAGTTCTTCTATCTTTATGCTATTCTTTTTATAATGTTCCCTAAGCCTTTCCTTCTCTTCTTTTCGCCGCACCCTTTCCGCAAAATCATCAGAAAAAATTAATTCTGCATCAAGAGCGAGCTTTATCTTGTCCGACTCTTCTTTTGTTAGCTCGGCCCGTTTAAACGGTTTCATCTTTTAGCCACTCATCATATACAAATTGAAAATACTCATCTGTTAGATCTGATAACACATATTCTCTTGCTCTTTTTATATTTTCTCTATCTATAAAAATCCTTCTGCAATTGTCTTCAAAAAGAAATGCGTGCCTTGAATTCTTTTCAAGTCCTTCTTTTATTTTTACTCGCTCTTCATCTGTTAAATCTGATCTTTTAATCTTCTTCATTCTTTTCTCGTACCAAATGCGTGAGACTCTAACATTCCAGCCGATGTTATTCTTACGAATTCTGCGTTGTCTCTTAGTTCTTGCAAAGTTCTTGCGTTGCAATAAGTCATTCCTGATCTTAAACCACCACAGAACTCTTCTATTATTTCAAAAGCAGAACCACCGAGTGGTAGCAATGTTTGTACTCCTTCTGCACAGGTTCCTTGTTTTAATCCACCGCGCTTTTCGTTTTGAATCTCGGCTGATGCTGCTCCACGATACACTTTTGAATATATTCCGGCAATCTCATCAAAAACTATCTTTGCCGGGGATTCTTCGGTTGCTGCCAAGATTTTGCCGCACATTATAGCATCGGCGCCGGCGGCGATTGACTTCACGAAGTCTCCCGGATAACGAATTCCACCATCGGTTATAATAGAAACATCTTTATACTTTATGTTTGATTGTTTTGCGGCATAAGCATCGCAAGTTGATTGAAACGACGGTACACCAAACCCAGTTTGAATGCGGGTTTTACAGATGCTTCCGCCGCCAATCGCGACACGAATTGCGTTTGCTCCAGACTCTGCCAAATAAGTAAATCCTTTTCCTGTTGCTACATTACCGGCTATAACTCTTATATCTTTTGATATCTCTTTGACACGCCCTATCATCTCCCGCATAAATAAAGAATGTCCGTTTGCTATGTCTATAGCAATTGCGTCAAGCTCTATTGCGTCATTTAACTTTCTAAACCTATCAAGCTCATCTAGTCCAACTCCAATTGCCGCGACTTTCGGTATCTTTCTGTTATGAAATTCCTCAACAACAGCAACGCAACTTAAATTTGCTATTTGATCTTCGGGCGACATAAAACGGTGAATTATTCCAATCCCACCCAATCTGCCGAGCAATATTGCCATACCAGACTCGGTTACGCAATCCATCGGAGAAGATATTATTGGTATCTTTAAACTAATCCCTGCGATATTTGTTGATAGATCCGGAATAGATCTAGAAGATACTTCTGTATAGGTTGGAACCATCATAACATCATCAAAAGCTAGCGCTTCTCTTATCTCTTTCATCTTAACTCCGAATGATTACTGGTTTTGCCAGTTCGATTGTTCTTGAACTTTTAACGCGAAATCTTCCGATGAGATCTTTCCAAGTCTATCAATACGATATGCTTCGTACCAATAATGTGCAATTTCATGAACAACTATCTTAAAATTACTTTCGGTGCCATGCGACGATATTATAATTGAATCTATTTCTGATTCAGAAATCCTAGGGTCATAATATCCCCATAGGGCCCTGTCGTTTGGCAACAAGCTTTTAATATAATCCACCGGAAATCTTCCTTGGTTATTTAGTTCGGCCTCTGTTACTTCATATATTTCTATATAATCATTTTTATCATATTTTGGCATGACGCCGTCAAGTCTTTTTATTTCGTTCAAAGATAAGGCGGATGATGTATAAATCGCTTTATCAATCAGTTGTTTTGTATAACCCGACTCATCTAAAAGATTAATCTGATATTTTATTTCAATATTATTATAAAATGACATCTTATCTTCTTCATAAGAATCTTTAAATTCTATTCCGCTAATTGGACTATACCCCGCCATAGCGACGGCTAATAAAATCGCAACCACAACTACTCTTCGTCCTTAGTCTCTCCCCATTGTTTTCTCGATCTATATTGACCTTCTGAGTTTTCCGATTGTATTTCTATTACAAGGTTTGGGTTGCATTGTATATGCCCAATTTCGTCTTTTGATAAATCAGAATGATACCAGATGGTACGAGTATCTTTGTTGGTCACCTTAATATTATATTTCACACAACCTCCAAATTAGCCAGCCTTTTGTCAAGAATAGTTTTCACGAATTTTTGTTTCAAATGTTTGCTACCCAACATCATTGGGATATGTTTCTTATCTATTTTCTTTAGAACAGTCGTAAAGACCCATTTAGATCTATCATTCATCATTGATTCAAATATCGGATGGTAGTATGGTAAGTGTGAGCATAACGTGGCCCTTATGCTAGCACTTTTGTCTTTCGACATCATTTCCGCACAAGAAAGAATTCCTATCTTCATATAAGCTTCAAGCCTTATTCTCTCTAGCTTGTGAGATAAAAACAACGTCGCAGTTGTAGTGTCAAGCAACTTGATTATCTCTATCAAAAACTCTGGATCATCCGATCCAAATAGATATTCAGATATTTCTCCTGAATATATCCCATCCCTTATTAAGATAGATTTAAAATTACTCAGGTGGCTACTTTTATCTGAAGAAAAAACTATCCTGGCCAATTCTGGATTATTCTCGATTGAATTCAATAATATTGCCCTATATGCGTAGTGCGTTCCGGTTTTCTTTAGAAGAAAGTTAGACATCTTCTTATCGCTTAAAAAGTCTATCGCATCTTCTTTTTTCAGAGAAAAATCAGACCAAAGTGACCACCCAATTCCGGTTGGAACGGTCTGACCTCTTGGCGTTTGGGATTTAATAAAGTTATTTATCTTATCCCTTATCTTTTCCGGTCCTATCTCCGTTGGTTTCATTCAAATCCTCTAATCGCCTAATCCCAAACCCAGAGGCCGTTCGATGGCCCCCTCCTCCAAATTGTACTGCGATTGCCGAAACATCGTAATTATTTTGACTTCCGGGCCTAATAGAAAACACATAGTGTTCTCCGTCAAAATAATATGCCAATCCAAAATCCTTTCCTGGCTCGTTTGCTGCCATGTAAGCCAACTCTGTTTGATATATTCCGGAATTCACAGCGAAAACTGTTTTTCCAAGTATGGTCAACTCGTGCTTCTTGTAATAGAGTTCCTTTACCTTTCTGTCTTTATATCTGAGCAATGCAGATCCTTCGGATAAGACTTCTTGAAACTTATCATCATCAGAAAGTCTTGCATCAAGCTCGTCCCAAAGACGTTGGGAATAACTATAACTATCAATTACTTCGAGAACTTCTTTGGCGAATGGCATCTGCCACTTCCAAATATCACGGTCTTCTATGTATTTTAGAAGCATCGGAGGCTCTTTGTTTAGTCCGTTGCAAAAGTGCCAAGATAGTACAGAGCCACAGTGAGCCATATCAAAGTGACAGAAGTCAAGATCTTTGAGATTATCTTCTGCCGTCTTGTGATGATCTATTACAGTAAGCGAATGACATCTTTCTTTTAGAGCCAAAAGAATATCTCTTGGATATGAGAAGTCAGCAATCCAAACATCTTTGTCATCAAGACCATTTGGCGGCAAAGATCCGTGGGAAACGGCAATATATGTCATTTCATCGCCATACTTTGTCTCGAAGCACCAACGAGATCCGAAGCCATCCGGACAACCTTTGTGATAAAGCAACACTTTATCTTTTATATCTTTCATAAAATCCACCTAGTTTAGAGTTAGCCCTTCAACTGTTTCGGCGCTATACGAGAAATATATCTCTTCAAGCTCCGGACATTCCTTATCGAGTTTCGATAGTATAAAACTCTGCATTGATTTTGCAGCATCAGCACCAAAGCACAAATTCTTATCATCAAAGCTAATTAGTTCGCCTTGATAATAAAGTTTATAAACTTTTACTTCGTCAAGCACATCGCACTTTGAAATAATGAGCTTGTTTCCGCCGGCTGTGTTTAGCGCAAAGATTAGTCTGTCGAGATTTAAGTAGTTTACTTTTCTTCTGCGGCCAGTTGTTGTGCCAAACTCTTTTCCAGCATCACATATGGCAAGAAGCTCTGGATTATCAAACAGAGAATCTGGAAAGTTTTTCTCATCGGTTCCGCTACGCGTTTCATAAATTTTAGCTACAGCATAAATATTGCGAATCTTTTTTGGCGAAAAACCAAGGGAGCAAGCAGCATAAGGCAATGTCTCTGAGGAGGTTATAAAAGGATAATCTCCCCAATTTATATCAAGATAGAAGCCTTGGGCCCCTTCACAAAGTATATTGCCATAAAGATTACCATCGAATAGAAATCTCTCCCAATAAGTATGCTGGTGGGCAACATCTTTAAATTGTATACCGGTTCTGGCATACTTCGCAGCATAAGCAGGGGCAATCCCTTTTGAAGTTGTTCCTAGTTTTGCGGCAAGGTTTTGTTTATCAAATTCAATATGCTCGTTGGTTACGATATGAGCTGCCGGAGATATTCTAACAAGATCTATATCAAAGCCGGCGTTCTGCAAATAATTAAGCTCCTCTCTTAGGAGGTCTGGATTAAAAACACAGCCGGGCCCTATCAATGATGATATACCGTGGAATATGCCGGCCGGAACAATATGTGTTTTATATTTATTGCCGTTATGATATATTGTATGGCCTGCATTTTGGCCACCTGCCCAGCGAGCCGTAAAATCATAATGTTTCTTTTCCCATCTTAAGAATCCAGCATTACGATGTTTAAATGAAGAAAGATGGCCTGCAACCTTGCCCTTTGACTCATCACCGTAGCCAGCGCCATACACTATATCAACTGATTCGATTTGCCTCATCGCTACTCCAATACTACATCAAATTTCTTTAAGTTAATCTCTTTCTTGTTATTATCATTTATGATAAAATGAAACTGCCAGCCGCGTTCCTTGCAATACTCTTTAGCGTATTTATTCTTAATATCTATAACATCTTTATATTGCTCATACCAATAAGTACTTTTAATCTCAACCAATCTGGTGATCCCACCGGTATCAATCTTAAAATCGATAAAGTATCTATGACTTTTGCCGTCAAAATCATAGTTCAAGAATGGCCCGTCATCAATTGGAATGTCATTCTTCTCACAGAATCTGACAAAGAGCCTCTCGTAAGAGCCTTGTACTAAAATTGTATTGCCAAATTTTGTCTTATACTTTTTAGCACTAACCCTTCCTGCGCCATGTAATATGCAACGCTGTGCTATCTCAGCATTGTGCATTACATTCTCTGAACCATATCGCTCAAAATTGGTTACCTTAGCCTTATCGGATATAACCTGAGATTGCCCAGGATGATCCACTCCAAAATTCTTGAAGCAAGTGTCGATCTTTTTCTGTTTTGTTTCTGCCAATTGTGACGTATTCTCTACGCCATATTTGGAACGTAATGTTGCCTTTGACCTATCTTTAATCTCTTTTAATTGAAATTGGTTTGTCACGCCGTATTTTTTATACAAAATATTGCTCCTATATTTATAGGCGCATTTTTTAGAACACGTTGGATTGTAACCAACATCCAGGCTGACAAATCTTGTTTTATTTCCGCACTCCGTACAACTTTCATCGCCATCCTTATGATAATGATCATCATAATATTCTTTCAACGTTTTGTTGTGTTTTAATTTTGTATGACTTCCTAAGTAATTTAAAACACATTCAAAGTTACACTCTAGACATTTTTCCATTCTTAATTTTGTCATTTTCAGCTCCTATTATTATAATAAAATAATAATAGAAAAGCCGAATCACCTAAACGTTAATTGCCCAACCTTATTCATTTTATTGCCCCAATTATCTTCTCATATTTTTTTTTCAATTTCGCTATTTTGTTTGTCTCAGACTTTATTTGAGACGACTCTTGCGGCATAGCCTGCTCTATCTTATATTTTAGCGAATCTATAATGTCTTTTCTGTTCTGTAACTCTTCTAGCATAAGTATTTCATCGTCCGTCAATCGCTGGACATAATAATCTGAACCACTAGAACAATATCCAATCTTAATCTTTGTTCCGGACTTTGCAGATTTGAGCAATTTCTTTATCGTTACCGAATATGGCAGTAATAACAATTCGGATAAATTATGATACTTTGATCTTACTAGAGGGGCGTAATTTACATTTGGCCCCTCAGTCTCATAATATCCGTCCATATAAGATGATCTGAGCCATCTAAACCTCGGTTCCATTCTAACCTCAGTCCTATTCTACCGCAACCGCTTTTGCCGCCTCTAACTTCTGTTTGCTTTTTAGAATGCGGCGCTCTTTTGGTCCAAGTTTCTTGGTGATTGGCGGGCGATTTGTCAATTTTTTACACTGTGTTTCAACTGGTTCTTTTGGTGTCGGTAGGCCGTTAGATGCAAAATAATTGGAGTCCCATGCTGCGTATGGTCTGAGTTTATCAAAAAGACTGTTGTGACCCCTCTCATCTGAAACAACGTAAATTCTTGCACACCAACCCCACGGTAACTTTTTCTTCTCACCAAATCCTTTGTTCTTCGTGAGCCTCCTAATCTCGGCCTTATTTTCTTCCCTAAGATGATCTAATCGCCAATCGTGATATGATTTGATTGTTTTTACGCCATCATCAATATTGCCAACTATCTTTCCATAGCGTTTTGCTATCGCGCAAGCCTCGGCCTCAGAGCATTTAAGCTTGTAGCAAACCTGAAACAACGGCCCAGTTGGCACATAATTTTGACTTTCGCGGCGTTGCTTGCCGTCACTTGGAATAGTTTTATTCATAATCAGCTCTTTTTGTTTGCTTTCTTTTTCTTTGTCTCTAACAAGAAATCAAAATATTTCTTTGCTTTATCATCCTCTACATAGGCGGCATCTTCCGGATGTTCGTGGCGCTTGCTTATTATTGGATGAACATTCTCGTTTGCTTCATCAATATCGTGGCCACCGAAAAATCTATCATACTTTTCCAAGTCATCTTGTTGCAAACCTTCTCTGTTGGCATAATCAAGCCCTGGAATGGCCATATCACCGAGTCCAAGAGCCCTCTTTTTCATCGCATAAATAGTTTTTCTAGATCTTTGGCGAGGAAATCAAGATCTTTTTGTGCCATCTTCTCTGGCAAACCATTAACTTCTTCTTTTGGCAACATACTCTCTATAAGGAAAATATCCTTGACAAAAGAATATTCTCCGAGGTTGTCAAGCTCCGATGCAAGCTTTCTTAGCTCTGTTTTGACTGCCGAAACTTTCATGGTGTCCATAGATCTCCTTGCTTCTTCTTCCGCAAACTGTTCAGACTTTAATTCTCCACCAGGATCTTTCAATCCCTTTAGGTGGCCCAATTCATGGGAAAATATTTGTAATGCAGCAGATAAAATTATAATAATAGAGTCTAGCTTTGGATTGTTATCCAGGTTATTAAAATCGGCAGTCGATAGGTCGTTTGGATCAAGACCTTCTTTTGTCATCTGCTCTTTAATGGATTTCTCAATTGCTGGCAAAATCAAATGAATATCATCTGACCCCTGAGTTACATAAGCCAAAGCATTAGGATTATCCTGCGGAGCACTTGACTCCATCACTATCTTATCTATATTTGGAGCACCTTGCAGTGGTGATAGTTTTACCTTACCTCGGCCGCCTGCCTTTAATATTTCCAATATTTTGTTAATCTTTGATTGATCAAGTGCGGCACGTTTCATCAGCCTCATATTATCTCTTTGCTCCAAGCCCGCGATTAGTCTTTTTTGCTTTATATCCTTTCTCTTTTAAATAGGCGGAATATTGTTGAGAGAACCACTTACCCTGAACTGAAAGCAAATCTATGGCACCATCTTTTATTGATGATACAAAAAACCTATTTGGACCAAATGATCTAATTTCTCCAACAGATTCGTCTTTCAACGGGAAGCTATGCGTTATTCCTCCTGCCTTCGAAGAATATAGTTTGGCTATGTATTCAGAGAGTTGTTTTATCGGAGCCGCAGAAAATGTCTTCGATGTGTCCGGAGGAAATGGCGTATCACCATAATCTTTTCTGAAAATATTTCTAACAGTGGTTGAGACTCTTATTGGGAGAGAATAAACAGAATCCATTACGCCGGTATCTATTTTTGATGGTAACTTTGATTCTGGTTTACCAGTCTTTATTTCCGTTTGAATGGCTATAACTCTAAGTTCCGAGTTCGATCCGATACAAACGTAATAAATGCCGAACTGTTTTGACTTTTTTAAGATACCTAGCTCCTGTGCCTGCTCCGAAACAGAGGATGATTTCGCCTGAAATGTTTTTATTGTTTCTGATCCAGAAACATCGGCCGCTATTATTCCGTTTAGCTCACTATTACTAGTGCTCGTAAAATCATTTTCTGGTGTCGAAAGAGAACTTCGGAAATAAATCCTTGGGCCGGTAGCAATGGAGATTTTTCTTCCCGATTCATCAGAATATTCTGATGGTTCTATAGCCGAAGTTTTATTCATTATAAATGCAAATAGCCTCAACTAAGAGGCTTTAATTAGCAGATTTTGAACGATTTGTGATTATTTGCAGCCTTATTAAAGACAAAACACCCACTTTCCGGTCTTCATAAAAGAAATAATATATTTTCCTTGACGAGTTAACTCTTTTTCTCTGGAAGCCGCATAAGCCGCCGCATTAGCCGCCGCATTAGCCGCCGCATTAGCCGCCGCATTAGCCGCA